>Ga0315536_1000826_pt1 | contig 15676 bp, 11 predicted proteins | sample SalMarSW160230MG_FD_203093 | JGI IMG/M metagenome (GOLD analysis project Ga0315536, IMG submission 203093) | Salt marsh sediment microbial communities from the Plum Island Ecosystem LTER, Massachusetts, United States - Salt Marsh Sediment SW1602-30 ... | reverse complement strand
TTGCCAAGAATATTCCAAATTGTCATAATCACTTGAATACATTGAAACGCCATTAATTTTATGATAATCAAGCTTTCTTAATTGAGGATAATACTTAAAAATCCGTGAACTAACTCCTCCACCACAAGGTTTTCTCCAATTTGTATTTCTTTCAAGTAGGGCTACTTTAAACCCTGCTTTAGCTAAAACTTCCGCACTTTTACAACCTGCAGGACCCGCACCTGATATTACAACGTCAAACATATTAGAACCTTTAAATAATGATAATATAATTCTTTCTTGGAAATTATTTAATTCTTTAGATTCTTATTTTAGAACTATGAATAATCAAAGTGAAAAAGATTTCTACGACTTTATTATAGCGGGAGCAGGTCCAGCGGGATTATCAGCTGGTATCGTCGCCGCTAGGAAAGGACATTCAGTTATGATATTAGAACGAGGGAATGTTGCTGGTCCTAAGCCTCGTGGGGAAGGGATGGGCTATTTTCCAGTGGTTGATGAAATTTTAGGTGAAAATTTCCTACCATCAATCGGGATTAAGTCAAATGGTGGACGAGTTTGGCATTCACCAAATGACGAGCATAATTTGACCACGTTTAAAGACTATCCTCACTACTTCTTTGAATGGCGTAAATTTATTGATAGATTTGTTGAAGTTTCCAATCAAGAGGGAGTTCGAATGAAATTCAACTGTGAAGTCATTGATTCTATAGAAGATGATGGAGTCTGTAAGGGTGTGAGATATCAAACTAATGGAAAAGTCAATGAGATTCGTGGAAAGATAATATTGGATTGTAGTGGGTATGAAGGAGTAATTGGTAAGCAATTTGGAGTGCCATATGAACTAATGCGATGTCCAATAGTCAAATGTCTTATTAGTAAGGCAAATTACACGCTTGAAAATACTCCAGATTTAAATTTTTACTTTATCGGAAATGGCGATTTGGAATATGCTCCTCAATTCCCCCCTGCTGTTGCTTACTTTTTCCCCTTAGATGGAGACCGTGCAGAAGTAGGTCTTATGTTGAGGATGGCTCAGGTACCAAATATGAAAACTGTTAAGATTCCAAATAATAATGAAATAATTAAAGCATGGCATAAGGTAAAATCATCTTATCCTGGATTTAACGAATACTTTAAAGGCGCTAATATTGATTATGAAGAGGTTACTAGTCTACCTAATGCAAAAATGGCTGAAAAGTTTGTTCCTCATCCTGGAGTTGTAATAATAGGAGATAGTGCTGGTTTTATTAATCCTTTTGGATCCTCTGGGCTATACTACTCGATGAAAATGGCAAAGTATTGGGTACAAATGCTTTCAGAAAAACTTGAAACTGTAGATTTATGGAACAAGCAAAGTATCGATGACTACCAAACACGATTTGAGGAATCCGAGTTATACCAAGAAGTAAAGGGCATGTATGATTTAATAGGGGCCTTTGAATACAAGATTTTTAATAGGTTACGGACTTCTGAAAAAATTAATAAGAAGTGGGACTATATAGAGAATCTTTTAAAGCAAGCTTGAACCTCATTCAATCTTTTTTATATTTTATGACAACAAAAAATGGGATTAGCTCATTGATACTTTTATTTTGTTTATGTAACCTTTCCTTTTTCCGAAATTTACACCTAGTATTAAACCAAGAATTCCTGATATAACATCAACCAGTAGAGTAATTATAAGAGCCTCAGTCACTGTTAGATTGAACTTTTTTATGATAAATAGCCCAACAAACACTAAAACACCAGCAACTAATGGTATGGCAACTAATGATATAATTAAAAGTTTTAATGAGATACTTTTCTCCTTATTTGTTCGAAGCAAGAATAGATCTATTAAAACGTGCTTACTGCCAACACTCCACATCCATAAAATTATTACAAGACTGGCTAAATAAATACCGATAGATAAATCGATAAAATAAATAGATCCATTAGCAATAACAGTTTCAGTATAGCTCTTAAGATTTATTATAAAATTTAAACCCAACACAATTATTGTCCACGGAATTAAATATTGCCAAAAAAGATGTCTTGTATATGCACTGGGCGAATTAGAACTTGATTGTAAGTTCTTAAAAGCAGTCACAAATGAATCGAGGTCCTTTTTAAGATGGCGCTTTATGAGTACAGTATTTAAGATGAATGTGATAACAAAGGCAATTATAATTGCTATTATATAATTAAGAAATTCTGGATTGATTAACCAAAAAACTAGCCATAATACAGATAAAGTCCCAATACTTAAAATGATTGCTTCAGGGGTTAATCTGCGCCAAGGACTTTTAAATTTTTCATTCTCGTTTACTGAATCTGACTCTTTTAATTTCCATTTTCCATTTATAAAGGCAATTTGAGAATCTTTTATTGCATTATATGGAACTATTAATGAGATATAGGTAATATATAAAATAATGAACCCAAAATTTGTAATCAATAAGTTATGGGTATTCCCTTTTCCAATAAGAACGTAATAAAGTAGACCAAATATAATAAGATTAATCAAGTTGGAGATAATATTTAATGCATTCACTTTTTTAATCCATTCTTGCATGCTTAATACTTCTTTAGCTTTTTTTCCTTTTTCATTCATCTTTTATTCTCAAACCTTTTTATATTATTTCATTTAACTTGCGTTTCTTGGTTGGGGAGAAATCTTAAAACTATATGCGGGAGAAACTTCAATTTTTTCTGGAAGTATTATTTTTAGATTCATTCCTTCTTGATACCATTCTAGTTTACCATTATATCCTAATAAATGAATGGTGGTATTTTCGTTAACGATTATCGAATTGATAGTAATAATTGTATTTAGCTTATTTAATACTATTGCATAGAGAATATCATCTTTCTGTGTATAACGTAAATTTAAATCATTCATTGTTTTCCCTTCTGCAATAATCCAAGGTCTTGTTCCAAATATGGCTTCTCCATTCACTTCAAGCCATTTTCCCAATCCAATTAATCTCTCCAATTGAAGTCTGGGAATTGTCCCATCGACCATTGGTCCTACATTTAATAAAAGATTTCCATTTTTGCTTACAATATCTACAAACAGGTAAATTAATTCATCAACCGATAAGTAATCGTTTTCAGTTTCAAATTTATTATATCCAAAAGAATTCCCAATTCCTCTACAAGTTTCCCACTTTTCTTCTAATATTTCTTTCGATTGAGTGTATTCGGGAGTTAAAAAATCATAATGTGGCGGTTTAAAGGCTATATTTTTTCCCTTTTTTAACATTCGTTTTCCGAACCAAGAAATTAAGGCTCCAGTTAATCTAGATTCAATCAATTTTCGAAAGGATGGAGAAGTTTGTATCCAACGATCATTTACAACTCCATCAGAGATTTTGTTATAAAAATACGAGAACAATTCATTAATATTTGTATTTGGAGGATATCCCATATCACTCCATAAAATGGAAGGCTCATAATCATCAATTAATTCGCGCCAATGATTATTAACGTATTCTGTGTATTCAGGATCGGTAGGACCATTAGTTAAAAATGTTTTTATATTTGTAACAGGAATCTCATTAAAGGACCAATCCCAACAACTACTATAATAAAAACCCATCTTTAAATCCCTACTTTTTATCGCCTTTGTGAGATCTCCTACAAGATTTCTCTTTGTCATATAATTTTTCTTTTTAGGATTAGGATATTTACTATGCCATAAAAGAAATCCGTCACCGTGTTTTGTTGTAAAAACTACATATTTTGCACCTATTTCTTTAAATATATCTGCCCATTTCTCTGGATCCCATTTTTCAATTTCCTTATTAAATATTGGAACAAAATCATCGTATTTAAAATCATCACCATAAACTTCATTATGATATTTATAGGTAGGACTTTCTTTAATCCTTAAAGAATTTAAATACCATTCTGCATAAGGATTATTTATAAAATGCTGTACTGGACCTTTCTTCATAGAATTTACTAAATCTGTTCCTGTAACAGCAAATGCTGGAACTGAAAATAAACCTAAATGAATAAAGATTCCTAATTTAGCATCATGAAACCAATTAGGAACTTCATGTGTTTTTACTGATTTTAATTCAGGTGTGAAAGTCAATTTTAAATCCTCATTATTATCGCTTAATAGAGCAAGCTAAATTTTAGTAAAGCTTTTTGAAAATGAATATTAATTTAGTAATTAATTTTATTAATTTTAGTGGTAAATTATTTAATTTTGCTGCACAGACTTGAATAATGCATCAACATTAGCGGGGTTCACATCTGGGAGAATAGCTTCGTGACTAGGAGATATTATCAATCCTGTTGGAAAAATGCGTTTTAATTCAAATACCTTTTCTCGGATTTGGTCAGGATTGCCAAAAACTAATAAATTCTGAGCATCAAGACCTCCACAAAAAGAAATTTTATCTCCATAATTACTTTTTAAAGATTTAACATCCATTTTAGCAGCTAAAGCTTGTATAGGGTGAATAGCATCGATTCCCAAATTAATTAAATCAGGGATAACATCAAATATTGAACCACAAGAATGATAAATGACTTTTAAACCATAACTTTTAGCTTGATCAATAATCTTTTTTGATCCTGGGAGGGCAAATTTTCTAATGTTTTCTGGAGAAACCATCAATCTCTTTTGTCCTCCGAAATCATTTCCAATAAGGACAGCATCTATTTTTCCCTTAGTTGCTTCGTAAAAAATTTTATTTGCCTTTAGATAAAATTCAACTATCTTTTCTGAAACAGCTTTTATTATTTCGGGATTCTTTAATATATTGATAAGAGCTCTCTCCATCCCGAAAGCAGAATACACGTCTTGAAAATGTGCTGACCACATAATCCCCAACACCGGATATTCTTCTGGAACATCTTCAATACGCTGCTTGCATTCTTCTGAATCCATATAATTTGATGGGTCAGGCCACTCAAAATCGTCCACTTTAGAAGGATCAGAATAATCTTCAAAAAATCCAGGTGCTGTTAAAGTTCTTTTTGAATAATTAATTGTACCTTTTTTAGCAAAATCAAACGCACATGCGATGTGATTATTAGGAGGATAATTATAAGGAACCTCTACATGCCAAATGTCATCATTAATTTTTAATTTTAAATCTACTAGATTCTTAACTTGAAAATACTTAAATAATCCTTCATAAGCTTCTTGAACTGGTATACCTAACCAACATGCGGGTCTATCTACAGATTTTCTCTCTAATGTAGCAAAAAATCTCTCTTTATGATTCATCTATTTTTATATCACTTATGTGTGCTTAAAAGTCATCCAGAAATTAATTTCATTAAAATAAAAGTTATTTTAAAACTTTCCTGCAATATTAAACATAAATATTAATTTAAGAAATCACGAATTAAATAAAAAAACATATGCAAAAAAAATGGGATAGTTATTAAAAATGAATGCTCGTGAAAGAGTTGTAAAGGCGATAAACCATGAAGAACCCGACATTATTCCGTCATATGAAGGTTCAATTGATAATTTAAGCATTATTAATTATTATGACGAAAGATATGGGATGGATGGCTTAGCAAATCTTCAGAAGCTTTTGTACTTTTTAACCTTCGGTAACAATAATTTATTAAATAAATTAATGCAATCTTTATCTCGAGGGAAAAAAGCAGCTAAAACAGCTGTAGAACCTGGAGTAAGACTATATAAAAAGATTGGTTTAGATCTTGTGCCTATTACTTTATGTATTCACCCATATAAATATTATAAAAATGGTTTTATAAGTGAATTTGGTCATCGTTTTGAATATAAGGAGAATCCTGCTGATAAAATGAATTTATTATATTATATGGGGGGATCCTTTGACAATTTTGAAGAATATGAAAAATTTCCTCTTCCAGATCCCGATGATCCATTAAGAGAAAACCTTTTTAAAGCAGCAGTGCAACTTGAAAAAGAGAATAAGGAAGAGATTTGTTGCGCTCCTGGGATAACTGGTATGATGGAAATGACTTGGGAAGGATTTGGTTTAGAAAGTTTCAGCAAACTTTTAACTAATAAAAAAAATGCTAAAAAAGTTTTTGACGATCGAGGTAAATTCTCTGTAGAGATGGTTAAACGCATAATTGAATGGGGCGGAACAGGACCAATGTTAATATTTGATGATTATGGATATAAAAAAGGGTTATTCATGAGCCCTCAAAATTATAGGGAATTTGTTATTCCATGGTTAAAAGAGATTTGTAAACAAGCACATAAAGGTGATTTACAAGTAATTCTGCATAGTTGTGGTGATATTTACCAAATTTTTGAGGATATTATTGAAGCTGGAGTCGATGCTGTTCATCCAATTGAACCGACTACTTCTAATCCTGAATATAATATTTTTAAACTCAATGAAAAATATGGCGATAAAATTACTTTCCTGGGAAATGTTTCACCTCAAGATCTTTCAGATAAAGACCCTCAAACTATCTTGGAATATGTTAAAAGCTTAATTAAGAATATTGCTCCAGGAGGTGGCTTTATTCTAAGCTCTGGTCATAGTATTAATCCAGCAATTAAGTTAGAAAACTTTCTTGCAATGAGAGAAGCATTACAAAAATATGGGAAATATCCTATAGTAGTTAATTAAAAAATAAAAATCTAATATATATAATTTTGAGTCAAATAGGTTTAGGAGTAATTTTGAGAACGTAGGCGGCAGAGTTCTTCAAATTAAATGGGATTGATATTTTTAATGTTCCATTCACTTGTTGCCAATTTAATAGCTCCTCATAACCCAATATTTTAATCTTAGAATCTTCCATAATTCGTAAATCGCATATGGTAATCTCATTCACATTTGAATCGGTTAAGAGATGAATATAAAGATTATTATCTTTTTGAGTAAATTTAATAGGGATTTTCTCAAGGGTTTCTCCTTCAGCCTTTAGCCACGGTCTAGTTTCAAAAATCGCTTCACCATTAACTTCTAACCATTTTCCAATCCCTAAGATTGCTTTCTTTTGCAATTCTGGTATTGAACCGTCCATTTTTGGTCCAACATTAATAAGAAGATTTCCATTCTTACATACAACATCAATTAGCAAATAAATTAACTCTTTTGGAGCCAAGTACTCATTTTCAGTTTCTATTTTATTATATCCGTAGGAATTTCCTATACCTCTTGTGCTCTCCCATTTATAATTAGTAATTTTGGGCATCTTTTCATATTCTGGAGTTATAAAATCCCAATGCCTTACTGTAGGATGTTTAAATTCAGATTTATGGGATTGTTTCCATCTATCATTTATAACCCCTTCAGGTAATTTATTATAAAAGTATGAGAAAATTTCATATACATTAGTATTAGGAGGATAACCAATATCATTCCATAAAATTATGGGTTCAAATTTATCTATAAGCTCATACCAATGATTATTAGCATAATTTGTGTACTGGATCGAATCTGGGCCGTTTGAAATAAATGATTTGCCATCAATTATGGGATTAGGGTTAAATGACCAATCCAATGCACCAGAATAATAAAAACCCATTTTTAAACCTCTCTTTTTTACGGCGTTAGTGAGTTCACTCACAATATTCCTACTAGCATGATATTTTTTTTTATTTGGGTTTTTGTAGTCGCTTGACCATAAAAGAAAGCCATCATGATGTTTTGTTACTAAAACAACATACTTTGCTCCAGCTTTTTTAAAGAGATCAGCCATTTCATCAGGATTCCATTTCTCAATTTCCTTATTAAAGATTGGAATAAATTCATCATAAGAAAAATTCGCTCCATAGGTTTGTTCATGAAATTTTTGTGTTGGACTTCCTTTTATCCTTAAAGAATTTAAATACCATTCGGCATAGGGATTATTTTTAAAATGCTCTTCAGGACCTCTCTTCATGGAATCTACTAAATTTATTCCAGTAATAGCAAATGCTGGTACAGAATATAATCCCCAATGAACAAAAATTCCAAATTTTGCATTATGAAACCAATCTGGGACCTCATGTTGCTTTAATGAAGCTTTTTCAGGAGTGTATTTCATATTTTTTTCAATCTCATTCTGTAAAAAATGTGCTATAACTTACCATATAAAGGACCAAAATTAGAACATGCTCTAAAATCTGCCCCTTCTAAGTTTTCAGTTCCAAAGCTGGTCCAAACACTTGGCCTGAATATCTTTTGGTTACGAATATTATGCATAAAAACTGGTATTCTTAACATTGATGCGAGAGTGATCAAGTCCGCCCCAATATGACCATAAGAGAGAACTCCATGATTGGCTCCCCAATTATTCATTACATCATATACAGTTGTAAATGCACCAACACCAGTTAATCTTGGAACAAACCAAGTAGTAGGCCAAGTATTATTAGTTCGATCATCTAATACTTTATGGATATTAAATGGGACATCAATCGCCCAACCCTCAGCTAATTGAAGCACTAATCCGATATTTTGAACGATATTAACTCTTGAAAGGGTCATTGGCATTTCCCCTCTTGTTAAAAAGTTTGAAGAAAATCCCCCTCCTCTAAAATATTCATAAATAACAGGGTCCCATTTTGAAGCGAGTAAACATCTCTTGACTTCTTCTTCTGTAATTAGCCAGAAGGGCTTTAATGCTGGTTTTCCCTCTATTTCTTGTTGTCCAGTACCATCCATCGTTGCAGAACCAGAATTAATAAGATGAATTATGCCTTTCTCTGCTTTCCCAGTTAACTTCATCCCAGTGACACGCTCTACTGCTTCTGGACTCCAAAAAGTTCTAACGTCGGCAAAAATCTGTGCGGTATTAGTTAACAAATGACTAAACAACATGGTGATTCCATTCAAAGCATCATTTTCGGTTGCCATCAGATAGGGTTGTCTGATTCCATTCCAATCAAATGAAGAGTTTAAAATAGTTTCCATGAAATCCCCATTCGGCATGAAATCAGTCCAATGGCGTTGTCCTTGAAATCCAGCAACTATAGCGTTATGTCCCAATGATTCTTCCCCATATCCCTTATTTTTTAATTCTGGATTACCTACCATGAGATCTCTACAAATCATCGCCATTTTTATCATAATATCCCACTCTTCATCTTTTTGTACTCTGCTTTTTTGAAATTCGGAAGGGTTTGTATCTATTCCTTCTTTACAATATTCTTTCACCCATTTGAAAGCTAAATTGAATTCATTTTTATCATATATTCCTTCATGAATTCTCCGAGAAATTTCTGACATATCCACATATTCATTTCTCATATCAAAATATTTCTGGAAATACTTTTCATCTATGATGGATCCAGCAATGCCCATTGAAACACTTCCTATTGATAAATATGATTTTCCTCTCATCCAAGCCACTGAAAGACCCGCCTTGGCAAATCGCAATAGTTTCTCTTTTACATCTTCAGGTATACTTGTATCATTTTCGTCCTGAACATCTTTTCCATAAATTCCAAATGCAGGTAACCCTTTTTGCGAATGAGCGGCTAAAACTGCTGCAAGATATACTGCACCTGGTCTTTCTGTACCATTAAATCCCCATATAGCTTTAGGAATAAAAGGATCCATATCCATAGTTTCTGTTCCATAACACCAACAAGGAGTGACGGTTATTGAAACACCTACATCTTCCTTTCGGAATTTTTGTGCACACTCTTCTGCTTGGGCAACACCACCAATCGTAGAATCTGATATCACGCATTTTACATTCATTCCATTAGGATATACTAAATGTGCACTTAGAAACTTAGCCACTGAATTTGCCATACCCATTGTTTGTTCTTCAAGCGATTCGCGAACTCCTTTTTCTCTTCCATCAATAGTAGGTCTGATACCAATTTTTGGGATAGCACCTTTTAACCTTTTCTTTCCAATGTGTTTCTCCATATATTTTACCTAAAATTATCAATGAATTAAGATTTAAAAAAGATAATTAAGAAATAATTAAAATTTTTATTACTAAATTGAAAAATCCTTCAAATTATTTTGTCCCAAACTTTACGAGTAATATTGTTAGGATCGTTTTCTACTTTTGGTTCCTGAGCCAATATCATTACTGCTCTTTTTTTTAAGTCATAGATTGGCCATTCAGGGATACCAGAATGAGAAGGAATTCCAGTTCTAGCAAAAGTTACCCACGTGTCCATCATCATCTTAGATAAATCCTTGGTCTTTGGTGTTTTAATAATCACCCCTTCAGTCATGTCTTCTCCTAAAGTACCAAATACGAAAGCCATTTCAAAAGTATGCAATGCGGCACCAAACTTAGGAGAATCATAATAGAAGATATAGTGATATATATTATTTTGGTGTTCAACGTGAGCTTCAAGTTGACGAAGAATTGGAATTCTAAACAAGGAATCTGATAATAAGAAATCCCAATATTTAAAATCGTTCTCGGGATAAATTAGTTTTGTTTCTGCTTTATAGATTTTTATTAATTCCTCTAATTTTTCTTCAGAAATTCCACTTTTTTTGAATTGGGATTTCATTAACTTCATTATCAACGATCGTTTAACTTGATTGGAATTTTTTAGAAGATCTGAGATCATTCCTAATTCTTCACTGTTATATCCGATTATTATTGGAACCTTAGCAGAATTTCCCTTCTTGATAATATCAATGGGCTGCTCGGGCATAACTTCTCCATCTACGAAAGGTCTGAATGGATTATCTTTTAGATCGAAAACAGTGCCTGCAATCTTCTTTTGAACTTTAATCAGCTTTGTTAGCTCTATTTTTTTTAAGGTGTTAATATCATTTAATTTCAAACCTAATTTTTTCATAAACTTTTTCGCACCATTCCTAGCACTCTCTGCATCAAAATCTCGGGGGTTTGTTGCTCCACTCTCGATTATTGCTTTTTGATATAGTTCTTGAGCTAATGGAATAGTGAGTAAAATCCCTACAGACATTCCACCTGCGGACTCTCCAAAAATTGTAATGTTCTTCGGATCTCCCCCAAATTTTGCAATATTGTTTTGTACCCATTCTAAAGCTGCAACTTGATCTAAGATTCCTATATTTGGAGGTATTCCAGGTAAATTCAGAAACCCTAATGCTCCTAAGCGATAATTAAAACTCACTATAACAACATTGCCATATTCTGCTAACTTAGAACCATTGAATCTCTCTCTTGAACCTGCACCAATTACGAAACCACCTCCATGAATCCAAAACATGACGGGTCGCTGCCTATTATCTGCTTGAGGAGTCCAAATATTAAGATAAAGACAATCTTCATTTTCTTCTTGTTTTATTGGGCTTTCATCGATATAATTTTGGGGTGCAATAGAACTGAAATTAGTAGCATCTTTTATATCATCCCAAGGATCCATCGGTTGAGGCTTTTGAAATCTCAAATCTCCCACGGGAGGTTTTGCATAAGGGATTCCATAGAACCTTTGATAACCAGATTCTTGAACTCCTCTAATTTTTCCTTTTAGTGTTTCTATTACAACCATAACTTAACAAAAATTAACGAGACAATTAATTAATTTTGGTTATTTTTGTTATATAAAGTTATAAACCTTTATATTGTAAAAAAATCAATCTATATGCATCTTCAATTTAAAATAAAAAGTTAAATATAATGGAAATTCATAGTAAAAAACAATTGAGTTCGAGGAATTTATGGGGATATGCTTTAGGTGCCATTCCTAATGGATTGTTAGTGTTTATCTTTGGGTTAAAGTACATTCAACTCTTTTTTGACAAATTACATTTGAACCCCACTTTTTTTGTCATTGGTCAAGTAATTTACATGGTGGTGAATGCTTTAAATGATCCAATACTGGGGGCATGTTTCTGATCGTACAAATCCAAAAAAATGGGGGAGTAGAAGGATCATATATATCAAATATGGTGCTCCTATTTGGGCGTTAACATTCATGATCATCTGGTTTCCTTGGAGTTTCGATAATCAAATAATAATATTCCTTCATTTTGTTATAAGTATTTGTTTATTCGATACCATGCTTACCTTGGTAGTCTTGGTATGGCTGGCATTATTACCAGAAATGACATCTGATTTAGATGAGAGAAATAAAGGAAACTTAGTTGCTACTATCTTAGGGGCAATATTTGTACTTCCAATGTTCATCATTGTGGCAAATATGGATCCAACCTCGTCTGAATTTATTATCTTAATGCTTTTCGTTGCGATTTTCTCTACAATTTTATTGATCATAACTGCGTTTCTATGTAAAGAAAAACCCGAATTTCAAAAAGATAAGGGTCTTCCATTAAGTAAAGCAGTTAAAGAGACTCTAAAACAGAAGTCATTTCTCATTTATATGGGTTATATCTTCTGTGATGCATTTATCGGTTCGATAGGGTTAAGTTACCTCTTTGTTTATTTATTAATTTTAGGAGAAGGTGGAGTATTATCCTATTTTGTGATTTTTTTCTTCATCGGATATGGTTCAAACTATCTTTGCATAAAATTAAGACCAAAATGGGGGATGCGGAATATAATATTGAGGTTTGGAGTGATAAGAATAACATTGATGTTCTTATTTTTTGCACTCATAGTCTTTATTGATGACCCAATATTAGTGGTGACTGCCTTAGCAATAAATACCTTTTTAGGAGGGTATAATATATTTAATACCCCAATTTTATACCTATCTATAGATGAGGATGAACTGAAAAATGGATCAAGAAGGGAGGGAATGTTCTTCGGCATCGATGCTTTAATCCACAAACCTTCTCAAAGTATTGGTCCGATAGTTGCAACAGTTATCCTTGGAATATTTGGATACCTCCAAGATTCTCCTGTACAACCAGATTCTGCACTACTCGGTATTAAAATACTGATGTTTTTGATTCCCGCAATCGTAAGCGCTATTGGTCTAACTTTCATATACTTTCATCCGTTACATGGAGAGAAGTTAGAAAAATTGCGAGAGGAGCTACTTATCCTTCATGCCAGAAAACGAGCAAGTATTGAATAAATTAACTTCACTCTCTTTTTTTTCTTTTTGTAAAAATTGAATTAATTCAACTCGTAACTTTTAAGTATTTTTCATATGCCTTCATCCAACTTCTTACATCTACAGGATAATAATCTGTAATAGGAAAAGATTGTATTACAATATTTCTTAGATCATCAAGATGATTTACTAATCCTACTGCTTTTGCTTGCATCAGAATATTACCAACAGCTGTTGCCTCGATTGGTCCTGCTTTAATTGGGATGTTAAGAACATTTGCTGCAAATTGATTTAATAATTGATTAGAGGATCCTCCTCCAATTATATATAAGATTTTCACTTTTTTATTAGTAATTTTCTCTATAGATTCAGTCACTTGTTTGTATCTAAATGCCAAACTTTCGAAAATTACCCTTGAAAGATCCCCTATTGATTTTGGAGGAATTTGATCGGTCCTTTCGCAATAATTTTGTATTGCTTTGATCATATCTGGAGGATTATGAAAGCGAGGATCATCGGGATTTATGAAAGATTGAAAAGGTCTAGCTTTTGCTGCAAATGAAATAATTTGCTCCCAAGATTGCTCTAAACCCTGACTTTTCCATTCCTTTCTGCATTCCTGAATAATCCATAATCCAGTTACATTTTTTAAGAATCTGATTGTATTTTCAATGCCTCCTTCATTAGTAAAGTTAAACTCGAGTGATGTGGCGTTTATTATTGGTTTATTTAGTTCAACTCCTAATAAACTCCATGTTCCAGAACTAAGATATGCCCATTCTCCATTCGTATACATTCTCATATCAACAGGAACAGCTGCGATTGCAGAACCGGTGTCATGACAAGCGGGAGCGATAATATTCGTATCTAAATTTAGCCCTACCTCTTGAGCAATTTCTTTTTTTAGTTTTCCTAACATTGATCCTGAAGTAACAATTTTTTGAAACAATTTTGGTTTTAATCCTAACTTTTCAATCAACTCTTGAGACCAATCTAATGTGTTCGGATTGAATAATTGAGTTGTTGTAGCAATTGAGTATTCTGAACATTTTTTTCCACATAATAAAAAATTTAAATAATCCGGTATCATCAGAAATGTTTCAGATATGGATAATTGGGGTGAATCGTTATGAATAAGAGAATATAATTGTGTAGAACTATTGAGTTCCATAAATTGGATACCTGTATACTTGAATATCTCTTCTTTAGGTACTCTCTCAAACATGTAATTTAGCATTCCCTTAGTCCTTGAATCCCGATAGTGATAGCAAGGTCCAACAAGCTCATCATTTTTATCTAATAAAACAAAATCGACGCCCCAAGTGTCAATTCCTATGCCATCAACACGAATTCCATATTTTATTACGTACTTTTTAAGCCCATTTAATACTTCAGTATAAATATCTGAAGTATTCCAAACAAAGGAGTCATTTTTTCTAATCCCACCATTAGGAAATCGATATATTTCATCTAAAGTAAGGCAGTTATTAATCAAACTCCCTACAATAACTCTCCCTGAACTAGCTCCAATATCAAATGCTAAAAATCTTTTCAAGCATAATCCCCCTTGATTAATAATAAAAATAATATAACAAAAAAATAACAAAAAATTAAAAGTTTGGTCTCTTATCTTGCCAAGGAGAAATATTCTCAAAAGCTTTTGATACTTGTAAGACTGTTTTTTCATCAAAAAGTTTTCCTACTATTTGCATGCCTATTGGTAAACCTTCCTTTGACCAACCGCAAGGAATCGTTGCAGCGGGCTGTCCTGTCATGTTGAAAGGAAAGGTAAATGGTTGCCATGCAGTTGGAGATACATTTACATTATTAATCTTTGTAGGAAAGGGGATTCCTAATTCAAATGCGGTAATTGCAGTTGTAGGGGTAATCAAGAGATCATAATTATTAAATATAGGCATGAACGTTTCATGAAATTTTCGACGTTCTGCAAGTGCTTTAGGTAGATCTAATGGACCATAGCTCAATCCCGCTTGAACTAGCTTGAATAAGGCAGGATCTAATTTATTTCCCCATTTAGCAAGTTTAGGCTTTAAATCGTAAGCAAATAATGAAGTCCACATTGTCAAAAAAGATCTCTCTGGTTTTTTGATCTTAAGATGAGCTTCCTCTACATCCCAATCAAGTTTTTCAAATTTCTGAGCAGAATCAATCACAGCTCTCTCTACTTCAGGATCAATCAATTTTGCATATCCTAAATCTATTGTGTAACCAATCTTTAATTTTTTCGGTTTATCTTCCACAGTTTCATAATAACTTATTCCATCTTTTGGAAGCATAAACATTTCTCTTTCAAATGGTCCTTTCATAGCATCAAGCATTAAAGCAGCATCTTTTACATATCTAACTATTGGACCAACGACTCCAAGATCATAAGCAGCAATAAATTCTCGGGGGTACATTGGGACTCTACCATAATTTGGTTTAAGACCATATATACCACATAATCCTGCAGGATGTCTAATTGAACCTCCTCCATCTGAACCTTGAGCTAATGGACTCAATCCAGAGGCTGCCGCTGATGCAGCTCCTCCTGATGAACCCCCCGGTGTTCTTTCCAAATTCCAAGGATTTTTGGATGCTCCAAAGATAAGATTATCCGTAACACCTTTGAATCCAAATTCAGGTGTGTTAGTTTTACCCAAAATAACACATCCTTCTTTTTTTAATCGTGCAATCGCAATTGAGTCTTCTTCGGGAATGTTGAACTCATATATTTTGGATCCAAAAGTAGTTCTAACTCCTTTCACTTGATTTAAATCTTTTATTGAGGTGGGAATCCCATTT
>Ga0315536_1000825_pt1 | contig 15681 bp, 11 predicted proteins | sample SalMarSW160230MG_FD_203093 | JGI IMG/M metagenome (GOLD analysis project Ga0315536, IMG submission 203093) | Salt marsh sediment microbial communities from the Plum Island Ecosystem LTER, Massachusetts, United States - Salt Marsh Sediment SW1602-30 ... | reverse complement strand
TCTTAATGCAATTCCCTCCATTAAAGTTGAAATGAAAAGGAATAGAAGTAAAGCTTTATGTTGTGGTGCAGGTGGTGGACAAATGTTTAAGGAGGCTGAGAAAGGAAACAAAGAAGTTTTCATCGAAAGAACGGAAGATGCCCTGAAAACCAAAGCTGAAATTATAGCTACTGCCTGTCCGTTCTGCATGACCATGATGACTGACGGATTAAAATATAAGAATAAGGAAAACGAAATTAAAAACTACGATCTGGCTGAATTAATAGTACAGGCACTTGATATATAGAAAACTATAATCCTAATTATAAATCACAACAAAAATGGAAAACAGAAAAGTTTTAAAAAGCGGTGAATTCCTGGTTGAAGAAATAGAATCAAAAGATATATTTATACCTGAAGAGTTCAATGAGGAACAGAGGATGATAGCCCAGACCTGCCAAGATTTTCTTGAAACCGAAGTCTATCCGAACGTAGACAAAGTCGATAAGCAGGACAGAGAACTGATGAAATCGATGTTAAAAAAATCGGGTGAGTTAGGTTTGATGGGTATCTCAGTACCCGAAGAATATGGAGGATTCGGACAATCGTTTGTTACTCAAATGCTCGCTGCCGAGACTATTGGTGCGGGTTATTCATTTTCGGTCGCCTTTATGGCTCACAGTGGAATCGGAACACTACCTATTATGTATTATGGCAGTGGTGAACAACGTTTGAAATATGTTACAAAGCTTGCAACAGGTGAAATACTGGGTGCATACTGTTTAACTGAACCCGGAGCAGGAAGTGACGCAAATTCAGGTAAAACGAATGCAAAACTTTCTGAAGATGGTAAACACTATATTCTTAATGGCCAGAAAATGTGGATCACCAATGCCGGTTTTGCCGATTTGCAAACAGTATTTGCCAAAATCGATAATGACAGGGTACTTAGCGCATTCATCGTGGAATCTAATTCTCCCGGCGTTGTGATCAATCCCGACGAGCATAAGATGGGTATTAAAGGATCTTCAACTGCACAAATTTTTTATAACGATGTTAAAGTACCTGTCGAAAATTTACTCGGTGTTCGTGGGCAAGGATTCAGGATTGCCCTGAGCATTCTGCATATGGGCAGAATCAAGCTTGGCGCCAATGTGCTGGGCGCTGCTAAAAAAGCAGTAAACGATTCAGTACAATATGCAAACGAAAGAAAACAATTTAATGTTCTTATCTCCAGCTTTGGTACAATAAAGCATAAACTTGCCGAGCAGGTGATTAAAATTTTTGCTGCTGAATCAGGCAACTACAGGGTCAGTAAGGATATCGACGACCTAATGGTAAAATATAAAACAGAAGGTTGCGATCAGGGAAAAGCCGCTATCGATGCCATCAGCCATTATGCTGTTGAAGCCGCTATTCTCAAAGTATACAGCTCCGAAATGCTCGATTTTATTGTTGATGAGGCAGTACAAATTCACGGAGGTATGGGCTATTCGGCCGAAATGGCTGTTGAAACGGCCTATCGCGATTCCAGAATTAATAGAATATTTGAAGGTACAAACGAAATTAACACCCTTTTGGTAGTCGATACAGCTATGAAAAGAGCCATGAAGGGAGATTTCGATCTCTTTGGACAGGCTGAAAAACTCTATGCTTCTCTCGATAAAATTTCCGATGGAAAAACAACTAACGAAGATTACTACCAGGAAAAGCTGAGATATATTAAAAACTTTAAGAAAATTAATCTCCTTCTGATTCGCGGAGCATCAAAAACTTACGAAAAGGCTCTTATTCATGAGCAGGAAGTTTTAAATAATATTGCTGTTATCATCATGGAAATCTATATTGCAGAAGCCTCTGCTTTAAGGGTTCAGAAGTTAGAAAGTATGCGGGGTGAGGCAGGTGTATCGTTGTATAAGGACATTTTGGATGTTCTTGTATACGATTCTGCTGAAAAAGTCAGAAAATCTGCTTTGGATGCCATTTATTCCTTTGCTGCACCTGCTGAAGCTGCAAAACTTGTTAAAGCTATAGATATTCTATCGGCAATTGCCGGAGTGAATGTTAAGGATGCCAGAAGAAGAATTGCAGATAAATTGATCGAAGATAATAGCTATAAATATTAATCTTATCAGTAGATACAACATGTAAGACTAAATACTCCACCAATAAAAAACCCGCTTAACAGCGGGTTTTTTATTATGCTTGTGCAGTGGGTCCACCAAAGTTAAGCGGAATATGAGGAATTCCCCCACCTTCAACATCTTTTATCGGGCCATGCGCTGACTCAAATTTTGCTAAATTATCCTTAAGTGCAAGAAGAAGCCGTTTGGCATGCTCAGGTGTAAGAATGATCCTTGACTGAACATTAGCTTTAGGCATACCCGGCATAATACGAACAAAATCAATAACAAATTCGGAAGATGAATGTGTGATAACAGCCAGATTGGAATAGGTGCCTTGCGCGATCTCTTCTTTCAGCTCTATGCTGATCTGATTTTTATTTTCCTTTTTTTCTTCCATAGCAATTAAGAAAATTAATTTATATCCTTGCTTCTTCGATTTCTTCTTTTGGTTGAGTCAAATCTTCGTATTCTTCTTTCGATCCAACAATGATATTATTATAAATACGAGCACCAGTACCTGCAGGTATCAAATGTCCGACAATAACATTTTCCTTCAGGCCTTCTAGTTCGTCGATCTTTCCAAAAATAGCGGCTTCATTTAGTACCTTGGTAGTTTCCTGGAAAGAAGCTGCCGACATAAAACTTTGTGTCTGAAGTGCTGCTTTGGTAATACCCTGCAGTATTTGTTCAGATGTTGCCGGTACTGCATCGCGTGCATCAATAATCTTCATATCCTTCCGTTTGAGCATGGAATTTTCATCGCGCAGTTTACGTGCTGTGATAATTTGTCCTGGTTTCACACCTTGTGAATCTCCTGGTTCGGTAATTACTTTTTTACCAAAAATCCAGTCATTCTCTTCCATAAATTCCCATTTATCGACTACTTGTTTTTCAAGGAATTTTGTATCGCCCGGGTCCACTATCTCAACTTTACGCATCATCTGACGAACAATGATCTCAAAGTGTTTGTCATTAATCTTTACACCCTGTAAACGATATACTTCCTGAACTTCATTTACAATATATTCCTGAACTTTGGTAGGTCCTTTAATCGATAAAATATCAGAAGGTGTAATGGCTCCATCGGACAATGGGATACCCGCTTTGACATAGTCATTTTCCTGAATAAGAATTTGCTTCGACAGAGGTACAAGATACTTCTTAACCTGTCCTGATTTCGAAGTAATTATTATTTCCCTGTTGCCACGCTTTATTTTTCCAAAAGAAACCTCACCATCTATTTCAGATACCACAGCAGGATTTGATGGATTTCTTGCTTCAAATAGTTCTGTTACCCGAGGCAAACCACCTGTTATATCGCCTGATTTACCAACAGCTCGTGGGATTTTAACAAGAATTTCGCCGGATTTAACCGAATCACCTTCATTTACAGCCAAATGAGCACTTACAGGAAGGTTATACGATTTAAGAATATCTCCTCCCGAAGAAAGAATCCTGATGATAGGGTTCTTTGTTTTATCGCGTGTTTCTATAATTACTTTTTCACGAAAACCGGTTTGTTCATCACTTTCTTCCTTAAAAGTAATACCATCGATAACGTTCTCGAAGGATATCTTTCCTGCCGATTCGGAAATAATAACTGCATTATATGGATCCCAGTCACAGATAGGATCACCCTTCTTAACCTGAACTCCACTCTTCACATACAATTTGGCTCCATAAGGAATATTGTATGAGCTAAGCGGGATACCGGTCTTTTTATCAACTATTCGAAGTTCGGCCAGACGTCCGATAACAATATCGACTTTCTTTTTTTGTTCGTCCTCTTTTTCAACAGTACGCAATTCTTCAATTTCGATAACTCCATCATACCGGGCAAAAACACTAGATTCGGCAGCAATATTCGATGCGGTACCTCCCACATGGAATGTACGCAGGGTTAGCTGTGTTCCTGGTTCGCCAATTGATTGCGCGGCTATAACACCAACTGCTTCTCCAATCTGAACCATTCTGCCGGTAGCCAGGTTTCGTCCGTAACACTTCGCACACGCACCTTTTTTCGATTCGCAGGTCAAAACCGAGCGAATTTCAACCTGTTCAATGGGTGAATCTTCGATTAATAAAGCTACTTCCTCGTTAATTTCGTCACCCGAAGCGACTATAAGATCGCCGGTCATTGGGTGGTATACATCATGCACCGCTGTACGGCCAAGAATACGTTCCGATAAACTTTCAACAAGTTCTTCATTATTTTTTATTGCAGTAGCTACCAGTCCGCGCAATGTTCCGCAATCTTCCTCAGTAATAATAACATCCTGAGAAACATCGACCAGACGACGGGTCAGATAACCGGCATCGGCAGTTTTAAGAGCTGTATCGGCAAGACCTTTCCGGGCTCCGTGAGTAGATATAAAATACTCAAGAACAGAAAGACCTTCCTTAAAATTTGAGAGAATAGGATTTTCAATAATTTCTGAGCCTGTTGCACCGGATTTCTGAGGTTTTGCCATCAGACCACGCATGCCTGAGAGCTGGCGGATCTGTTCTTTTGATCCACGAGCACCTGAATCAAGCATCATGTATACGGCGTTAAAGCCTTGTTTATCAGATGAGAGCTGCTTCATTAATGTCTGAGTGAGCTTAGCATTTGTATGTGTCCAGATATCAATTATCTGGTTATATCTTTCATTATTGGTAATGAATCCCATATTGTAGTTATTCAATACCTCATCTACCTGCTCATAACCCTCTTTAACGTAAACGTCCTTTTCAGCAGGAACAATCACATCTTCCAGATTAAATGACAATCCTCCTCTGAAGGCCATTGTATAACCCATATTTTTAATATCGTCGAGGAAGCGCGATGTTCTTGCAATACCGGTTTGTTTTAATACTCTTCCAATGATCTCACGCAAGGATTTCTTGGTCAACAAATCATTGATATAGCCAACTTCTTCAGGTACCGATTCATTAAACAATACGCGTCCTGCCGTAGTTTCAATGATCTCTGATTTATCTTTATTCTTAATTCTGACTTTAATTACGGCATGTAATTCAATCAATCCCTCATTATAGGCAATATGTACCTCTTCGGGTGAATAAAATGTCATCCCCTCTCCTTTGGCTTTCTCCTTATCTTCAGGGTTTTTGGCCTTTGTCATATAGTACAGCCCGAGAACCATATCCTGTGAAGGAACACTTATGGGGGCTCCGTTGGCAGGATTCAAAATATTATGAGATGCCAGCATCAGGAGTTGAGCCTCGAGGATAGCTGCATTGCCCAAAGGCAGATGCACAGCCATCTGATCACCATCAAAGTCAGCATTAAAGGCAGTACAAACAAGCGGATGCAATTGGATGGCTTTCCCCTCGATCAGTTTGGGTTGAAATGCCTGAATACCTAACCGGTGAAGTGTTGGAGCCCTGTTCAACATTACAGGATGTCCCTTAAGTACATTCTCGAGAATATCCCATACAACCGGGTCCTTTCTGTCGACAATCTTTTTGGCTGATTTTACAGTTTTAACAATGCCCCTTTCTATCAGTTTCCTGATGATAAAGGGTTTATAGAGCTCAGCCGCCATATCTTTTGGCAAGCCGCATTCGTGCAAATCAAGTTCCGGACCAACAACGATAACCGAACGTGCCGAGTAGTCCACTCTCTTTCCAAGAAGATTCTGACGAAATCGGCCTTGTTTACCTTTCAAACTGTCACTTAGCGATTTAAGCGGGCGATTGGCATCGGTTTTTACAGCATTTGCCTTACGGGAGTTGTCGAACAAGGAGTCGACCGCTTCCTGTAACATTCTTTTTTCATTCCTGAGAATCACTTCAGGAGCTTTGATCTCGATAAGTCGTTTAAGCCGGTTATTGCGAATAATAACCCTTCGGTACAAATCATTAAGATCAGATGTGGCAAACCGACCACCATCCAGAGGTACCAGAGGTCTTAATTCAGGAGGAATTACAGGTACTACTTTCACGATCATCCATTCGGGACGATTGATTCCCTTCGATGCACGAAAAGCCTCTACAACCTGCAAACGTTTTAGCGCTTCATTTTTTCGTTGCTGGGATGTTTCCGTATTGGCCTTATGACGCAAATCATACGAAAGAGTATCAAGATCAAGCCTGCCAAGCAATTGATATAATGCATGAGCGCCCATATCAGCAATAAATTTATCAGGATCGCTATCATCAAGGTATTGATTTTCCTTTGGCAAAGAATCCAGAATATCCAAATATTCTTCCTCTGAAAGAAAATCCAGGTACTGAACACCGTCTTTTTCTTTTATACCCGGATTAATTACTACATAGCGTTCATAGTAAATAATTGAATCGAGCTTCTTCGTAGGTAATCCAAGAAGGTATCCTATTTTATTAGGAAGTGATTTGAAATACCAGATATGTGCTACCGGAACAACAAGGGAAATATGGCCCATCCGCTCGCGACGTACTTTTTTCTCAGTTACTTCCACACCACAACGATCGCATACAATACCCTTATATCGAATGCGCTTGTATTTACCGCAATGACATTCGTAATCTTTAACCGGCCCGAATATTCGTTCACAGAACAAGCCATCGCGTTCTGGTTTGTAGGTACGATAGTTAATAGTTTCCGGTTTAAGAACTTCTCCGCTGGAACGTTCGAGTATTTCTTCGGGAGAAGCTAAACCGATAGAAATCTTTGAGAAACTGCTTTTTATTCTATTTTCTTTTCTGAATGACATACGTCGATAAGTTAAATTCTGTTTACACTTGGAAACTTCATTACTAAATTATCAAACAAGATTGATACTTAATCCGAGACCTCTGAGTTCGTGCAACAGCACATTCAGTGATTCCGGAATACCTGGGTTGGGCAGTGGTTCACCCTTAACAATAGCTTCATAGGTTTTTGCACGACCAATTACATCGTCTGATTTAACCGTCAGAATTTCCTGCAAAATGTTTGCAGCACCAAAAGCTTCGAGTGCCCAAACTTCCATTTCACCAAAACGCTGACCCCCAAACTGGGCTTTACCTCCCAGAGGTTGCTGAGTGATGAGCGAATAGGGTCCGATGGAACGGGCATGCATTTTATCATCGACCATATGCCCAAGTTTAAGCATATAGATCATTCCAACAGTAGCAGGTTGATCAAAACGGCTGCCGGTTCCCCCATCGTAAAGGTATGTTTTTCCAAAACTGGGGATACCTGCCTTTTTCGTATATTCTTCTATTTGTTCTATTTTGGCTCCATCAAAAATAGGCGATGCATACGTCTGTCCCAACTCCTTCCCAGCCCAGCCTAATACGGTTTCATATATCTGGCCGAGGTTCATTCGTGAAGGAACCCCCAACGGATTGAGTACAATATCAACCGGCGTTCCATCTTCAAGGAATGGCATGTCTTCCTGCCGGACAATCTTAGCTACAATACCTTTGTTTCCATGTCTTCCGGCTATTTTATCACCAACTTTCAATTTCCGTTTCTGCGCAATGTAAACTTTTGCCATCTGAACAATACCGGCAGGCAGCTCATCACCTATAGTGATATTATATTTCTTGCGCTTATAAATGGCATCGACCTCTTTATATTTTATCACATAATTATGGATCAATTTATAAATCATATCATTCTTCGATTTATCAGTTGTCCACTTATTAGGATTGATATTAAAGTAGTCAATATCCTGCAGTATCTTTTGAGAGAATTTAGTCCCTTTAGGAATAATATCGACACTCAGATAGTCCTTAACTCCCTGCGATGTTTTACCATTTGTAAGTGCGAAGAGTTTATCGACTAACATTCCTTTTATCTCGTTAGTCTGTCGTGTGAATTCCTCTTCAATTTTATCAAGAATGGTCTTTGTTGCAGCTTTCAGCTTCCGGTCTTTCACAGAGCGGGAAAAGAGCTTTTTGTCAATAACCACACCAAAAAGCGATGGAGAAGCTTTGAGTGAAGCATCTTTTACATCGCCGGCTTTGTCACCGAAAATAGCTCGCAACAGTTTTTCTTCCGGAGAAGGATCTGATTCCCCCTTAGGCGTGATTTTACCTATCAGAATATCTCCCGGAACAATATTAGCTCCAATGCGTATGAGCCCATTTTCGTCGAGATCCTTTGTGGCTTCTTCACTGACATTCGGGATATCGGCAGTAAGCTCTTCAAGTCCGCGTTTGGTATCACGAACTTCCAACGTATGTTCCTCAATGTGGATAGAAGTGAATATATCTTCACGAACCACTCTTTCTGAGATCACGATGGCATCTTCGAAATTATATCCTTTCCAGGGCATAAAAGCTACCATTAGGTTTCGGCCCAGAGCAAGTTCACCATTCTGAGTTGCATAACCCTCAGTGAGTATCTGACCTTTCTTTACCTTTTGTCCCTTGCGTACGATAGGTTTCAGGTTAATACACGTATTTTGGTTTGTTTTCCTGTATTTTGGAAGTTTATAACGCTTCAGGTCACCTTCGAAGGTTACAAATTTTTCATCGTCATTAAGATCGTAACGAATAACTATTTCATTGGCATCGACATATTCAATCTCACCTTCACCTTCAGCCACAACCAGTAAACGAGAATCGCGAACAACATTGGCCTCAATACCTGTACCCACGATTGGAGCTTCAGGTTTGATCAGAGGTACTGCCTGACGCATCATATTCGATCCCATGAGAGCACGGTTGGCATCATCGTGCTCAAGAAACGGAATTAGTGAAGCCGCAATGGAAGCTATCTGATTCGGTGCTACATCCATCATGTGTATTTCATCAGGAGTAGCAAGCGGATAATCGGCATCGAGTCGTGTTTTAACACGTGGATTAACAAATTTGCCATCATCGGCAAGAGGTGCATTAGCTTGCGCTATAATCTTACCTTCTTCTTCTTCGGCACTTAGATATACGACACCCTCATTACTCAGATCGACCTGTCCTGTTTGGACTGAGCGATAAGGAGTTTCAATGAATCCAAGGTGATTAATCTTTGCAAAAACACAAAGAGAAGAAATTAATCCGATGTTAGGTCCCTCAGGAGTTTCGATAGGACAAAGTCTTCCGTAATGAGTGTAATGTACGTCACGTACTTCAAATCCTGCCCTTTCGCGCGAAAGACCTCCTGGTCCAAGGGCTGACATCCTTCTTTTATGAGTCATTTCAGCCAACGGATTGGTCTGATCCATAAATTGTGAAAGCTGATTTGTACCGAAGAAGGAATTTATTACAGAAGATAATGTTTTTGAATTGATCAGATCAATGGGTGTAAATACTTCATTATCGCGAACATTCATCCGCTCGCGAATGGTACGTGCCATACGGGCAAGTCCGACACCGAACTGATTGTATAACTGTTCACCTACTGTGCGAACCCTTCGGTTGCTTAGGTGATCTATATCATCGACATCCGTTTTTGAATTTATCAATTCGATTAAATACTTAATAATCTCAATGATATCTTCTTTTGTAAGTACTCGAACATCCATAGTGGTGTTCAATTTGAGCTTACGGTTTATTCTGTATCGTCCTACCTCGCCCAAATCATAACGCTTATCCGAGAAGAAAAGTTTATCGATCACATCGCGGGCAGTTGCTTCATCAGGTGGTTCGGAGTTTCGCAATTGACGATAAATGTGCAAAACTGCTTCTTTCTCAGAATTACAGGGATCTTTATGTAAAGTATTGTAAATTATCTCGTAATCGATTTGGTTCAGGTTTTCTTTATGTAAAAGGATTGTTTTTGTCCCTGAATCCATAATTTCATCGATATGTTCATCTTCGAGAACCGTTTCACGATCGATGATTACTTCGTTACGTTCGATGGAAACAACCTCGCCCGTATCTTCGTCGACGAAATCTTCAACCCACGATTTCAAAACACGGGCTGCCAATTTTCGGCCAACAAGTTTCTTAAGGCCGGTTTTCGATACTTTTATCTCATCGGCCAGATTAAATATTTCGAGAATATCTTTGTCACTTTCATATCCAATAGCACGCAGCAGAGTAGTCACCGGTAATTTTTTCTTCCGGTCGATATAAGCGTACATAACATTATTAATATCGGTAGCAAATTCGATCCACGAACCTTTAAAAGGAATAATTCGTGCCGAATATAGTTTGGTGCCATTTGCATGAAGGCTCTGACCGAAGAATACTCCCGGTGATCGGTGAAGTTGGGATACTACAACGCGTTCGGCACCATTGATAACAAAAAGTCCTCTTTCCGTCATATAGGGAATTGTTCCCAGATATACATCCTGAATGACGGTATCGAAATCTTCATGTTCAGGATCGGTACAGTATAATTTGAGTTTAGCCTTTAGCGGAACACTATATGTTAAACCTCTTTCAATACATTCATCGATCGAGTACCGGGGAGGATCGATATAATAATCGAGAAATTCAAGAATAAAGTTGTTCCGGGTATCGGAAATTGGGAAATTTTCGCTGAACACTTTGTACAGTCCTTCATATTTTCTTCGCTCTGGTGTTGTTTCAAGTTGAAAAAAATCCATGAATGACTTAAGCTGCACTTCAAGGAAATCGGGATATTCCAACTGATTTTTTGAGGAAGAAAAGGAAATTCTTTGGGGTAAGTTATTTGTTGACATTATATCGAAAATAAAGACATTAACTTGAGTAAATACAAACGACGAAAAGGCTTAACCCGCATCCCAATCCCGATAACCTGATGCCATCGGGATTGGTGCCGGATTAAACCTATAAGGCCTTATATGGCACAGAGTACTTTATTTAAGCTCAACTTCGGCTCCTGCTTCTTCAAGTTGTTTTTTAAGTGATTCAGCTTCGTCTTTTGCCACACCTTCTTTAAGGGCGGTAGGCGCTTTATCAACCAACTCTTTAGCTTCTTTTAAACCGAGACCAGTTAATTCCTTTACTAATTTAACAATCTGGAGTTTAGCTCCACCTGGTGCAATAAGAACAACATCGAACGATGATTTTTCAGCAGCACCGGCACTTTCACCATCACCTGCAGGACCAGCAGCAACAGCTACTGCAGCTGCAGCAGGTTCAATACCATATTCTTCTTTTAAAACAGCAGCAAGTTCATTAACCTCTTTTACAGTAAGATTTACAAGCTGCTCAGCAAACGCTTTTATATCTGCCATATTTGTATTAATTAATTGATTATTTATTTATCCTATGATTCTTTTTCAGAAAGAGTTTTAATTAAACCAGTCAGTTTATTACCTCCTGACTGTAGTGCAGAAATAACATTCTTGGCGGGTGACTGAAGTATCAGTATTACATCGCCAATAAGTTCTTCTTTAGATTTCAGACTTGAAAGTATATTCAGCTGATCATCGCCAATGTACAGCGATTCTTCAACATAAGCAGCCTTGAGCAGGGGCCTATCCATTGTTCTTCTGAATTCTTTGATAAGCTTGGCAGGAGCATTCCCTGTTTCAGCAAACATAATTGAAGTTGAGTCCTTCAATAGGTCAAACAATTCATCATAGCCGCCTTCAGTCTTTTCAAGGGCTTTTTTAAGAAGTGTATTTTTAACAACTACCAACTTAATATCTTTCTCGAAACACTTCCTCCTGAGATTACTGGTTTGTTCAGCATTTAATGCTGAAATATCAGCCAGGTAGAAGTGTTTAGCTTCACTTATCGATTGAGCCAGGTTTTCAATTGCCTGTATTTTTTCGTCCCGTGTCATAATTACAAAAGTGTTTTTAGCTTTTAAATTATTCGTCAATCGCTTTAGCATCGACCCTAATACCAGGACTCATGGTACTTGAGAGATAAATACTCATAATATAAGTACCTTTTGCTGCAGCAGGTTTTAGCTTAATGATATTTTGAAGGAATTCCCGGGCATTTTCTACAATTTGATCTGATGTAAAAGACACCTTACCCACAGTAGAATGCACAATTCCAAAACGGTCCACTTTAAAATCGATTTTACCGCCCTTAACTTCCTGAACAGCTTTTCCGATTTCCATAGTAACAGTACCACTTTTTGGATTTGGCATTAAACCACGAGGTCCGAGAACACGCCCCAATTTACCAATTTTAGCCATGACAGTGGGCATAGTAACAATTACATCGATATCGGTCCAGCCATTCTGAATTTTATCCACATAATCATCCAAGCCAACATAATCAGCACCTGCCTGTTTTGCTTCATCTTCTTTATCGGGTGTACATAATACCAATACCCGAACTTGCTTACCAGTACCATGTGGTAGAGTAACAACTCCACGTACCATTTGGTTCGCTTGTTTAGGATCAACACCCAGTCGTACATCAATATCAACTGAAGCATCGAACTTAGTAAAAGTAACTTCCTTTAAAATTTTTGAAGCCTCAGTCAAGGAATATTGCTTTCCAGGCTCAATTTTCTCTAATGCTGTTTTTTGATTTTTCGTTATTCTAGTCATTGTGTTCTTGTCGTTTATACACGATCTAACTACATTGCAGGGAATTCACCATTAACAGTGATTCCCATACTGCGAGCAGTACCTGCAACCATCTTCATTGCCGATGATACCGTAAATGCATTTAAATCCGGCATTTTATCTTGAGCAATTACCTTTACCTGATCCCATGTTACCGTAGCAACTTTTACTCTGTTAGATTCCGAAGAGCCTTTTTTAATTTTGGCCATTTCGAGAAGCTGTACTGCAACCGGGGGAGTTTTTACGATAAAATCGAAAGATTTGTCGATATAAACCGTAATTACAACCGGTAACAGCTTACCAGCTTTATCCTGTGTGCGGGCGTTAAACTGCTTACAGAATTCCATAATGTTGACGCCTTTAGCACCCAGAGCAGGACCAACAGGTGGTGAAGGGTTTGCAGCCCCACCGCGTATCTGCAACTTAATCAGTCCAGCAACTTCTTTTGCCATGTTTTAAATATTTCCGATTTATTATTGAGATATACAATTCAGACAGTCACTCAGGAAGCATTAAGGTTTTTGTAACAGCCTGTTTTGATTTAAGTTTTATTCTTTTTCTACCTGCATAAAGCTAAGTTCAAGTGGTGTTTTTCTACCAAATATTTTTACCATCACTTTAAGTTTCTTCTTTTCATCATTTACCTCTTCAATAATTCCTGTGAAACTATTAAAAGGTCCATCAATCACCTTCACCGATTCTCCTACATAAAAAGGTGTGTTCAATTCCTCGTCACCTGCGGCAAGTTCATCAACCTTACCTAATATTCTGTTTACTTCAGATACCCTCAGGGGTGTTGGATCCTCGCTTGCTTTCTGGCCGAGAAATCCGATTACATTTGGAATGTTTTGAAGGATATGTGGTATTTCTCCTACCAACAAAGCCTCAACTAAAACATAACCTGGAAAAAAGTTACGCTCTTTACTAATTTTCTTGCCGTTTCGTATCTGATACACCTTCTCGGTTGGAATAAGAACTTGTGAAATATATTCTTCGAGGTTCAATCTTCCAATTTCACTCTCGATATACTCCTTAACTTTCTTCTCTTTCCCTCCGATTGCACGTAACACATACCATCTTTTTTCCTGTTCGTCCATTACAAGACCTCCATATAACTACTAATAAAACAAACCATAAATGCCTGACATAATGTTTTTAAAAGTCAGATCCATGAGCGCAATTATAATTGCTATAATGAAGGTAGCAACCATAACAACGACAGCACTGCCCTGTAATTCATCCCAGGAGGGCCAGGATACCTTATGCATCAGTTCTGTATAGGACTCCTTAAAATATTGAATAATTTTCATTGCTTTACTAATTTTTTGCACGGGAGGAGCGACTCGAACGCCCGACACCTGGTTTTGGAGACCAGTGCTCTACCAACTGAGCTACACCCGTGTACAAATGAAGATAAACCCTTGCCGGGCTTATCTTCTATTTAGTCCAAGGATCTTACTCAACAATATCAATTACCTGTCCTGCACCAACAGTTCTACCACCTTCACGAATTGCGAAACGCAATCCTTTGTCCATCGCAACAGGAGTAATCAATTCTACTGAAATGGTCACATTATCTCCAGGCATTACCATTTCTGTTCCTTCTGGTAGCACGATCTCACCAGTAACATCAAGAGTTCTTAAATAAAACTGAGGACGATATTTATTATGGAAAGGCGTATGACGTCCACCTTCTTCTTTCTTCAAAATATAGACTTCGGCTTTAAATTTTGTATGAGGTGTTATCGAGCCTGGTTTGGCAAGAACCATTCCTCTTTTAATTTCTTTCTTATCAACTCCACGAAGTAATAAACCTACATTATCACCTGCTTCACCATCGTCAAGTATTTTACGGAACATTTCAACTCCGGTACATACAGTTTTGCGACCATGTGCGCCCAGTCCGATCATTTCCAGTTCGTCGCCGGTATGTACAAGACCCAACTCAATTCTCCCTGTAGCAACAGTACCACGTCCGGTAATAGAGAATACATCTTCCACAGGCATGAGGAATGGTTTTTCTTTTTCACGGGGAGGAATTGGAATCCAGGTATCAACTGCTTCCATAAGTTCCATTACTTTTTCTTCCCATTTGGCTTCACCATGCATTGCACCTAAAGCCGAACCTCTGATAACAGGAGTATTTGTACCATCAAATTCATAAAAGTCGAGAAGCTCTCGAACTTCCATTTCAACAAGTTCCAGAAGTTCAGGATCGTCTACCATATCGACTTTGTTAAGAAAAACTACAATCTTAGGCACATTTACCTGACGTGCAAGCAGAATATGTTCCCGAGTTTGTGGCATAGGGCCATCGTCTCCTGCAACAACAAGTATTGCACCATCCATCTGAGCAGCACCAGTTACCATGTTTTTAACATAGTCGGCATGTCCCGGACAGTCAACGTGTGCATAATGCCGATTCGCTGTCTGATATTCAACATGAGCGGTATTAATCGTAATACCACGCTCCTTTTCTTCAGGAGCATTATCGATCGAATCAAAGTCTCTGATTGAAGAGAGACCAGCTTTTGCCAATACCATGGTAATAGCAGCGGTAAGAGTGGTTTTACCGTGGTCAACATGACCAATTGTACCAATATTAACGTGGGGCTTCGATCTATCAAATTTTTCTTTAGCCATAATTAGTAGGATATTAAATATACAGTTTCTATTGTTTTAATAAATTTTCAATCCTCTGAGCCAATGATGGGATTTGAACCCATGACCTCTTCCTTACCAAGGAAACGCTCTACCACTGAGCTACATCGGCTTAAAAGTTGGAAATTTCAATTCGAAAAAGCTACAAAATTAATGAATTAATTAAGCTTATCAAACTAATCTCCGTAAAAATCAGAGATTTCCAACCGATGAACAAGATATAAAATAACTCAAGGCAGGCAAGTTAGTCAAACTTCCTGAAATGATCTAATAATCAAACACATAAAAATGCACTTGGTTTGAAAATAAGACCACTCATCAGAGCTCAAAAATCATCATATCAAAGTACCCTATTCGAGCGGGAGACGGGATTCGAACCCGCGACCCTAACCTTGGAAGGGTTATGCTCTACCAACTGAGCTACTCCCGCCTGTTAAATTTTTTCTTTTCATCTTCTCAATGAACCTGTTCAGTTCTGATATTCCCGGCCAATGTTACTGACCTTCCCTTTTCTTGTAAAAAAGAGTGCCGTATGAAAAATT
>Ga0315536_1000821_pt1 | contig 15693 bp, 14 predicted proteins | sample SalMarSW160230MG_FD_203093 | JGI IMG/M metagenome (GOLD analysis project Ga0315536, IMG submission 203093) | Salt marsh sediment microbial communities from the Plum Island Ecosystem LTER, Massachusetts, United States - Salt Marsh Sediment SW1602-30 ... | reverse complement strand
TGGGAGGGCTTTTGGTCATTCCTTTGGAATTCCCCCCCCGATGCGCATTCTATTCCGATAAAAGCGGAATACTCCCGGACGCAATTAGCGGATTTAATGGAAGACATTGCCGCCCGTTATGACCTTCCTCCCGTCCCGCCTCAGCCTGAACCGGGCCGCCCCTTCTTCAAAGCCGGTACCCCGGGAACCGTATTGGATCAGGAACATGGCGCGGAACTCATCGTCGATGCGTTGTTCTCACCCGACGATCGCAGGGTCGATCTTCCGGTCGTTTCCAATCAACGCAGCCTGCCGTCGCTTGAGTCGCTCGACACACTTATCAAGCAGTTGACGGCTGTCAATAATTATTATGGATTGATCGATGTCTACATGGTCAATCTGCAAACGGGGCAGGATCTGCACGTAATCCACATGAGCGGCGAAGATTTCCCCGGCGAACCCGATGTGGCCTTTACCGCCGTCAGCACGATAAAAATACCGATCCTGCTGTCTATTTTTATCCATCGGGACCTGCCGCTGGATGCGGAAACAGAGAAATTATTGAAAGATATGCTTGGGCTTCAATCCGGGAACGATCCCGCCGACTGGCTTATGCAGAGCCTGGACCCGGCACGCGGCCCGTTGATCGTGACCCAGGCCATGAGGGACATGGGATTGGTGAACACCTATATTGCCGGATACTTTAAACCCGGCTCCGGATTACTGGAGGCGATAAAAACCCCCGCCAACCAGCGGACGGACATCCGGACCGATCTTGACCCTTATAACCAGACCACTTCCGTGGATATGGGTTTGCTTATGCAGGACATCTACCAATGCTCCTTGGGCGGTGGTACGCTGCTGATGACATTCGCCGGTAAGATCACCGCCGAAGAATGCAGCGCGATGTTGGACCTGCTTTCGAACGATCCCATCGGGGTGTTCATCCAGGCAGGAGTCCCTGAGGGCACGAAAGTCGTCCACAAACACGGTTGGGATCCTGGCATCTTCCACACCTATGGGGACGCCGCCATCGTGTACACACCCGGCGGGAATTATGTCCTCTCCATTTTCCTGTGGCAAGAAGACTGGTTGCTCTGGGATGTTGGGTCGCGGACCATATCAGAAGTATCCAAGGCGGTCTATAACTACTTTAATCCCCCTTCCGGCACCCTTTAACCGCCCTCCGGGAGCCGGGAAATCCGGCCGTCTACCCTACTCAATCCCCCATGTTCCACGTGAAACAATCCCGCCGAGAGTGGGGTAAAATCCCCCCGCTTTCCACCCGCCGGCTGGTCTTCGAGACGAGGTTATGAGCCAACGACCGATTTGCGACTACGAAAATTCCGATTATCAACAGACCTTCTGGGACAGCGGTACGCGCCGGTATGAAGACCTTTGCGAAGCCCGGGCGATCCGGCGGATGATGCCCCGTAAAGGCCGGCTGCTCCTTGAAGTAGGCGCCGGCGCGGGCCGCAACTCGCTCCGTTATACGGGCTTTAAAAAAATCGTCTTACTGGATTTTTCCCGGACCCAACTCCGGCAGGCGCGAGACAGGCTTGGCGAATCCGGGCGGTTCCTTTATGTCGCAGCCGATGTCTACAACATTCCCTTCGCAGCGGGTGTGTTCGACGCCGCAACAATGATCCGTACCTTGCATCATATGTCGGACCCGCCGGCTGCCCTGCGGGAAGTCCGCCGGGTGCTTTCTCCGCAATCCGCCTTCCTTTTAGAATTCGCCAACAAGCGTAATCTTAAGGCTATCGTGCGGTATCTTTTTCACCGTCAGGAGTGGAATCCCTTCTCCCCTGATTCCGTGGAATATCTGCCATTGAACTTCGATTTCCACCCGCGATCTGTCCGCGGCTGGCTTGCCGGCGGCGGTTTCCGGATCCACAACCAGGCGACGGTCTCCCACTTCCGGATTGGCTTTATAAAGCGCGTGTTTCCCGCGGGGATACTCGCGTACCTGGATTACTTGCTCGGGTTTACAGGCAATCTCTGGCAATATTCTCCGAGTGTGTTCGTCTTGGCGCAATCGGATTCATCCGGTCCGGCGGAACCAGCGGGCTTCTTCCAATGTCCAAACTGCGGGAACCCGGATTTAAAGGAAGATCCGCGGCCTTCCGGTAACTCATTGGTTTGTGGAAAATGCAAAAGGCGCTACATAATCCGTGATGGAATTTACGACTTTAAAGAACCATTATCATTTTGAGGAAGCCAATTCCAAATCAAATCCGCAATGTCATCCGCCGCCCGGGGTTTGGCGATCCGGCTGCAAGCTGTTGCCGCGCTTTCCCGTACTTTGGGATTCGCGATCCAGCGCCGAACGGCCCGGGCTGTTCTTTCAGTTCCGGGAGCCCACCGCCCCGCCCCCTCTTCGACAACGTAACGGACATTTCCATCTTCCTGCCCGGGGATCCGGCTGTTGAGCACCATCGGGAGTCCGCTTGCGAGGGCTTCACTGATTGTTCCGGGGCCGGCTTTGGTGACCAGAATATCCGCCGCCTTCATGAAATCCGGCATAGTGTTTACAAAACTATAAACGAAAAACGGGATGGTCCAATCCGCGGATTCCATCCGCCGCTTAAGTTTTTCGTTGCGACCGGTGATCACCACTAACGCGGATTCCGGGCTGGTGTAGGAAATATTACGCGCCGTGTCGTAAAGCGGCCCCATGCCCTCGGCCCCGCCGATCATCAGGACGACCGGGCGGTCTTCCGGCCAGCCCAATTTCGCCCGCAGGGCCTGCTTATCCTCTGTGACCATGAATTTCTTGCTTATGGGAAGGCCCAGAAGCTTGACCTGCTCGGGCCGCAGGCCGTTGCGTAGCGCGCTGCGGCGCACCTGCTCGGTGGGGACAACGCAGACATCCTCCCGTCGGTGAAACCAGTAATTTGGGGCCGTCACCAGATCGGTGACTGTCGTGATGAAGGGAGGACGGTGTTTGCCCAACGCGCGCAGAACGGGGGCGTTGAACAGCGGATGCACGCAGAACACCAAATCCATCGGATGCTCGCGGACCAGTTGCTTGGCGGCGGGCCGGATCCACGGCCAGAGTGTGTCCATCACAAGCACTGCCCGGCGCGGGCCGTCAACCATTCGGTATCCGAATCCCCACAGGTCTGGTATCTTTACCATCGCCGGGTAAAGCTCTGGCGCACGGTTAAATGGATACGGGGCGTAAGCCCGGAACACATCCACCATGTCCAATTCGAATCCGCCCGGATGTTTATCTTCGAGCGATTCGATCACCGCCTGCGCGGCGCTCCGGTGCCCGCCCCCGGTATCGGAAAAGAGAACGAGGATTTTAGGTTTTCGAGGCGTTGCTGGGAGAGTCATTTAATCCTCGATGCAGGATGTGCTTGATTCGTTTCGCCAGATCACGGCGTTCCAGGAGAATCCGGTGTCCGCACCCCTGGCATTGGATGCCGATATCCGCCCCCAACCGGACCACTTCCCAATCCCGGCTCCCACACGGATGCGGCTTCCGTAATTGGACAACATCACCCAGTGAAAGATCGGCCAACATGGCGCCATTATAATCACACCCGTCGGTGTTTGCGTATGTTCTGCATGGTAGAATATTAGTGCTGTCTTTTGTTGGAGGTTTTACCATGGACAAACAAAAAATTACGGGATCCTTCACCGTTAAAAAGGGACTGGCCCAGATGCTTAAAGGCGGAGTGATCATGGACGTCGTCACTCCCGAACATGCAAAAATCGCCGAAGCGGCCGGTGCCTGCTCGGTCATGGCGCTCGAACGCGTTCCGGCGGATATCCGCGCCGACGGCGGCGTAGCCCGCATGAGCGATCCGGGATTAATCCAGCAGATTATGGAAGCCGTTTCGATACCGGTGATGGCCAAGTGCCGGATCGGGCATTTCGTGGAAGCGCAAGTGCTTGAAGCGATCGGCGTCGATTACATCGACGAGTCGGAGGTGCTCACGCCGGCGGACGAAGAGCACCACATCTACAAGCACGATTTTAAAGTTCCTTTCGTGTGCGGCTGCCGCAACCTCGGGGAAGCGCTGCGGCGTATCGGAGAAGGCGCGGCGATGATCCGCACCAAAGGCGAAGCCGGAACCGGCGATGTGGTCGAGGCGGTCCGCCACGCCCGGACCGTGTTCGGGGAAATTCGCCGCCTGCAAAATCTTCCGGATGAGGAACTGATGGCGTTCGCCAAATCGATCGGCGCACCCTTCGAGCTGGTGAAGGAAACAAAAGAACTCGGCCGCCTTCCAGTGGTGAATTTTGCCGCGGGAGGAATCGCAACTCCGGCTGATGCCGCGTTGATGATGCAATTGGGGATGGATGGCGTGTTTGTCGGGTCCGGGATTTTTAAATCCGGTGATCCGGCCAGGCGCGCCGCGGCGATTGTTAAGGCGGTCACGCATTTCCGCGACGCCAAGATCATTGCCGAAGTAAGCCGCGATCTCGGCGAGCCGATGGTCGGCCGGCAGATCTCCGCCATTCCCAAAGAGGAACTCCTTGCCGGCCGGGGTTGGTAGTGGAAGGATCGATTCGTATCCGTCGCGCATCGCCGGCCGACATTCCGGTGATCACCCGTCACCGGTTGGGGATGTTTGCCGAGATGGGGGTCGGCGATCCATCCGCGCGCGAAGCGTACGCTCCCGAATTCCAATCGTTCGCGGCGCAGGAGATGACGGCGGGTCATCATCTGTCCTGGCTGGCGGAAACACAAGCAGGCGATATCGTCGCCGGAGGCTCGCTTCTTATCGTTCCCTGGCCGGCCAATCCGGAGCACCGCAAGCAGCAGCGGGCATTTATCCACAGCGTGTTTACTGAACCCGCGTTTCGCCGGCAGGGGATCGCCCGCGCGCTCGTTCAGGCCATGATGGATTGGTGCCGCGGGCAGGGATTTGGATCCGTGTTCCTGCACGCCAGCGATGCCGGCCGCCCGCTCTATCGCGCGATGGGTTTTCAACCGACCACGGAACTGCGGTTCGACTTTTAACCATGGCCATCGGCGTGCTCGCCCTGCAGGGCGATTTTGAGGAGCATATTTATAAGCTCAGCGGCATGAGGGTTTCCGCCGTGCCGGTCCGTCTTCCCGCGGATCTGGATGGGGTCTCAGGATTGATCATTCCGGGCGGCGAGACGACCACCTTCCGCAATCTGGCGCTCGCCTTCGGCATGATCGAACCGTTGCGGGAGTTCGGGAAACGCCACGCCCTGTGGGGGACCTGCGCCGGAGCGATCATCCTGGCGCGCGACATCGGGCGCGAACAATCCGTGCTCGGGTTGATGGATATTTCCGTCGAACGCAATGCCTTTGGCCGTCAACTGAATTCGTTCGAAACCGATCTGGATATCCCCGCCCTCCCATCCGCGGATCCCTATCCCTTCCATGCTGTTTTCATCCGCGCTCCAGCAATCGTGCGCGCCGGAGCGGGCGTCGAGGTCCTTGCCCGTTTGCCGGACGGCACGATCGTGGCCGCCCGCCAGAAGAATTTTCTGGCGACCTGTTTCCATCCGGAACTCACCGGCGACGACCGGATCCACCGGTTATTCCTCGATATGGTCGAGGCCGCAGGGTAATCATGATTCACAGTTTCGATATCCGCGATCTACCGTCGTTGCGGACGCTGGCACCCCACGGGCTCAGCTTGGATTCCCCAACCTGCCTAACGCAGGACCTTCATATCCTCCGCACCGCCGTCCTGGCCCAGTTGATCCCGGAAATTATTCCGGAGACACTGGTTCTCCGGCTGCAAAGCGGTCCGGCGGGATTTGTCCAGCTTGGCCATCGCCGCGGGGCCGCTTCTTCGCGCCTGAGATTTCTCGCGCCGCGCGGGCTTCTCGTGGACAATCCGGGAACCGAATTAATCGAAGCCGCGCTGATCGCGGCCGGACGCCGTCAGGCGCAACACATTCTCGCCGATGCGGAGGATAAGACCGATGAATACGGCTTCCTCCGGAGGGCGGGATTTTCGATTTACGCCCGGCAGGATATCTGGAAGGGCGCACCGCCGTCTCCCCGTTCTCTCCCGGCACCGAAAGGCAAATTCCGTCCCCTGCTTTCCGCCGACGCATCGGCCGCACATGCGCTATACTGTTCCATTGTGCCGGCATTGGTGCATCAGGTGGAAGGATTCCCACGGCGGCCGAAAGGATGGCTTATCTACGAGGAGGGCGAGTTGGTAGGGTTCTTCCATCTGCGTTCCGGACCTCGCGGATTGTGGATGGAACCCTTCTTTCACCCCGGAGCGCGGAATGCCGCGGAGTGGATCGCGTTCTGGCTGGGCGGGCTCACCATCCGTCCGCAAGATCCGATTTACATCTGCGTACGATCTTATCAGGACTGGTTGGGGCCCATCCTCCGGGACAATGGGTTCTCTTTAATGAGCCGGCGGGCGGTCTTCATCCGCCGCGTGGTCGTCCCGGTACCGTTTACGGAAGGCCTGCCGCTCTCGGCGGTGGAAAAAACCGTCCCCCAGGCCAGCACATACACTTCATCGGTCAACCGAAACGCCTATGACTCCGCAACGACGCATCACCGATAACCTCGATATTATGCTGAGCGTCCTACCCGAGGGAATCAGCTCGGCGCTGCGCAAAGACGGCCGCTGGGATGTCCTCCAGGAGATCATCCTTGATCTCGGCCGGGTACCTACCGCGCGCTATCTGGATGGGGAAAAGGTGCTGGACGATCACGAGGTCGCCCCCGAGATCATCGACACCGTTGTCAGCCGGATCGGGGAATTCGACGCCGACAACCGCGCCGGTCTGGAGCGGACGCTGCACCGCATCTCCGCCATTCGCAACCGCCGCGGGCACATCGTCGGGTTGACCTGCCGCGTGGGGCGCGCAGTTTATGGCACGATAGATATCATCCAAGACCTCGTAGTTTCCGGAAAAAGCATCCTGCTCCTGGGCCGGCCCGGCGTCGGTAAAACCACCATGCTGCGCGAAGCCGCGCGGATTCTGGCCGAGACCAAACGGGTGGTGATTGTCGACACATCGAACGAAATCGGCGGGGACGGCGATGTTCCCCATCCGGCTGTCGGGCGTGCGCGACGGATGCAGGTGCGCACGCCTTCGCTCCAGCACGAAGTGATGATCGAGGCGGTGGAAAACCATAATCCGGAAGTGATTGTGATCGACGAGATTGGAAGGGAATTGGAAGCGGCTGCCGCGCGCACGATCGCTGAACGCGGCGTTCAACTCATCGGCACAGCCCACGGGAACACCATCGACAACATCCTGCTTAATCCCACCCTGGCCGACCTGGTCGGGGGGATTGAATCGGTCACGCTTTCGGACGAGGAAGCCCGCCGGCGCGGCACGCAAAAGACCGTTTTAGAACGCCGTGCGCCCCCGACCTTCGAGATCCTGGTGGAGATCCAGGACCGCGAACGTCTGGCGGTGCATCATGACGTTGCCGCCGCGGTGGACGCCATTCTTCGCGGCCGCCCCCTTCCGCCGCAACTGCGATACGTGGACGAGCAGGGGGAAGTTCATACGGAGACCGCCGCACCGTCCGTTCCGGCCGGTGCCGGACGCGAACGCGCGCGGCGCAGCCCGTCCTCCGATCTGTCGATGCCGTGGAGCGGCACGCCGCGCCCGTACGAACCCGGCCCGGCCGCCGATAGTCTGCCTTACTCTCCCACCCCGCCGCACATCCCGCCCTCGCGCACGCGCCCGGTCCGTATCTATCCCTACGGCGTTGCGAAAAATCGGCTGGAGCAGGCGGCGCGCTACCTGCAAGTGCCCGCCGTGGTGGTCGGGGATCCGGGCCAGGCCGAAGCGATCGTCACCGTTAAATCCTATTACCGCCGGCGGCCGCAGTTGATCGAGGACGCGGAACGCGGGGGGACGCCGATCTATGTCCTGCGTTCCAACACCGTCGGACAGATGGAGCATTTTCTCTCCGACCTTTTTGACCTGGGGCACACCCCCTCGTCCAACCATTCCCTCGATTCGGCGATGCAGGAAACACAGCAGGCGGTCGACGAAATCCTCAATGGATCACGCTCGATTGACCTCGCCCCGACCTCCGCCTATATCCGCCGCCTTCAGCATCAGATGGCCCGCCAGGCCAACCTGCTTTCCCAATCCTTTGGAAAGGAGCCGCGCCGCCGCGTGCGCATCTACCGCAGTTGATGACATCCGCGAACACATCCGGTTTCTTCATCACCCTGGAAGGTCCTGAGGGGAGCGGTAAATCCACGCATGCTTCGCGCCTCGCGGAATACCTGCGCAGCAAGGGCCGTGACGTGTTGCTCACCCGCGAGCCGGGCGGGACCGCGATCGGCGACCAGATACGTGCAATCCTCAACGATCACGCCAACACGGCGATGCATCCGCGCGCGGAAATCCTTCTCTTCTGCGCATCGCGCGCCCAGCTGGTCAACCGGATGATCCGACCGCACCTGGCGCGCGGCGGGACGGTGGTATGCGACCGCTTTTCGGATTCAACTCTTGCGTATCAGGGGTATGGGCACGGTTTGGATCTGGGGATTCTGCGTACGATCAGCAACTTCGCCACCGAACAACTGACTCCCGATTTGACCCTGTTGCTCGATCTTCCGGTCGAGATCGGACTCGCCCGGCGCAGACGAAGCGAGAGCGATTGGAACCGTCTGGACGCCCTCGAAGTGGCGTTCCACCGCAGGGTCCGCCAGGGGTATCTGGAGTTATCACGCGCAGAGCCCGGACGCTGGGTGCTAATCGATGCGGATCGGGAGGAGGAAGCAGTCTGGGAATCGATTAAAAAATCCGTGTCAACCCGGCTGGCGTCCGGCGCATAGGTGGATCATTCTTCGAAATCGTCGAGTCCGCCGGAGTGCATGCCCCCGCCCAGATCCGGCATCGATTTTTCAATCTGCTCCGGATCCTCTCCGTCTTCCAGCCGGTCGACGGCCTCATGAAAATCCGGCCCCATTTCTTCGCCCAGTTCATTGCCCATGCGGCGCATCATTCGGGCCATGGCACGGGGATCGTTTTCATCGACGTCGCCCCAGGCTGAAGGATCCGCAAGATTCTCCAGGCGGCTCTCTTCGGAACGGGCGAACCGGATGCGGGAAATCAGCCGATCAAGGCGTTTCCCGCCGCATTCCGGGCAGGCCGGTTGGACTTTTCCGTAGTCCGAGTAGGATTGGAACACCGATACGCGGCGCCGGCAATCCAGACATCGGTATTCATACAAGGGCATACGAACCTCCACCGGGACAACCATCCCGGACGGTATTATAGCAAGAGGGAAGCATGGTATTCGACAGCTACGAGCGGAAACCCTTTCCAATAATCATCATCCTTTCCGGAACAGCAGGATCCGGAAAGGACAGCGTCGTCCGTCGGATGATGGAAAGGGGGGTGCCTTTCGAATTCGTGGTCAATTACACCTCGCGCCCGCCCCGTCCCGAGGAAACCGACGGGCAGGATTACCTGTTTGTATCGGAAGCCGTATTCAAGGACATGATCCGCAAAGACGAGCTGCTGGAACACGCCTTGGTGTACGGCCAGTACAAGGGGGTTCCCAAACGCCCAGTGCGTGACGCGATGGAATCCGGGAGGGATGTCGTCCTCCGCATCGACATCCAGGGAGCGGCGACGGTCCGCCGCCAATGTCCGGAAGCGGTTTCGATCTTCCTAACCGCCTCCTCCCCCGACGAGCTGAGACGCCGGCTTATCGCGCGCGGCGCCGACACCGCAGAACAGGTGGACATCCGTCTGCGGACGGCATCCGAAGAGATGAAGCACGTTCCCGAATTCGATTATCTTGTGATCAATGCGGATGGCCGCCTGGAGGATACGGTCGATACGATTGTCTCTATCATCCGGGCGGAGCACTGCCGCACCGCGCCAAGGAGGACCGCCCTGTGATTCCCAATCCGGAAATACCCCCCGCTCCGCGCGCCCGGGCGGTTCTGGTACCGGGCGTTAAGCCGGTCTTCACTTATGTGATACTTGCGGTCACTTGCTTGGTCTATCTCGGGCAGGTGATCTTCGGTGACGCATTCACGTTCTACGGGGTAAAGATTAATCAGAATATCCTGGCGGGCGAGTATTGGCGCCTGATCACCCCAATCTTTTTCCATGCCAGCCTGCTGCACATCTTCTTTAATATGTATGCGCTTTATAACATCGGCCGGGTAATCGAGCCGCCGCTGGGATATGCGCGGTTTTTAATGATCTATTTTTTCTCCGGCGTGGCCGGAGGATTCGCCAGTTTCCTCCTCACACCGTCCTACTCCCTGGGCGCATCGGGCGCGATTTTCGGCCTGATCGGCGCCTTAGCCGTATTCCTGCTCCGGCATAAGCGTTTGCTTGGACCCGTCGGCCGCTCCATGCTGACCAATGTCCTCTTCATCATCGTAATGAACCTGGCGATCAGTTTTTCTCCGGGGATCGATCTGTGGGGGCATGTCGGCGGTTTGACAGCGGGCGCGGCGCTGGCCTGGCTGCTCGGCCCCGAGTGGAAACTGGCGGTCGATCCTTATACCGGCACTCCGCACGCCGTGGACCGCCATCCGTTTTCACGGCGATTGCCGCTCGCCTTCTTCCTGATTCTCGTCTGCTATCTGGCCGCCCTTTGGCTGCTCGTGCGATAAGCGTATAATCGCACCATGTCTACCAATTCCCATTCCCTGCGCCCGCGCTGGCTGGCTTTCTTCCTAACAGTGGATTTTATCGGCTTGGCGCTTTTCCTCCTTGGGATGCAGCCGTGGTTGTTCGGGCTGGATCGCTCGCCGGTCATCGGCTACCTCCAAATCGTGGTTTTTCTTTTCGGGTTGGGCCTGGTGGTTCTCTCGTCCTTCGCGATAGAAAAATTATTTCGTCCATCCGACCAGCCAGTCACCATCCGTGAAGATGTTGGCGCCCGGTTATCCGCCACTGGGTACGTTCTGGTAGCGGTCTCCTGCACCGCGGATCTTATTGGATTGGGGAGTCATCCTCTGCCGGGCTCCCCCCACCTGGGAACGCTGCAAAGCATTGGATTTTTCTTTGGCACGGCTATGATCGTGACCGGGCTGGCGATGTATCACCCGCGGACAACCAAATCCCGGGCTCCCCGAGCGTAATTTCTTCCACCATCCGCCCTTTCCGTAAAATCCCCCTCCCTCGGAACCTTGTGTACTGGTAAAATGCGGAATGGAAATTCCTTAACGGCGGCTTTTTCGTCCCACGGATTCCCGATCCTCCCATTCCCTATTTCGACGATCACACATACCCCATAGGTCCAAGCATGCCTGCGATTGAACCCAACTGCATCATCATCCGGGGAGCCCGGGAACACAACCTTAAAGATGTCACGCTCCAGCTTCCGCGCAACCAATTCATCGTTTTCACCGGCGTTTCCGGATCCGGTAAATCCTCGCTGGCTTTCGATACGCTGTATGCCGAAGGCCAGCGGCGATATGTGGAATCCCTCTCCGCCTACGCCCGTCAGTTCCTCGGGCAGATGGAAAAGCCGCATGTCGACTACATCGCCGGATTAAGCCCCGCAATCGCCATCGAACAAAAAGCGGTCTCCAAGAACCCGCGCTCGACCGTCGGGACCGTAACGGAGATCAGCGATTACCTGCGAGTCCTGTTCGCGCGCGCCGGATCGCCCTTTTGTCCGCGCTGCGGCCGTCCGGTCGCCCGCCAGACATCGACCCAAATCGTGGATCAGATTCTCTCCCTGCGGCCGGGCACCAAACTTCTGTTGTTGGCACCGGTCGTGCGCAAGCGGAAGGGAACACATGACGATGTGCTTTTAGAGGCCAGGACCAGCGGCTTTCAGCGGGCGCGGGTGAACGGGGTGGTGACGGATCTGGATCAGACGATTCGCCTGGCGAAAACTCGCAAACACGACATCGAGATCGTCATCGACCGGCTCGTTCTTCCGGTGGAACCCGACCCGGATTTCCGTATCCGCCTGGCGGATTCGGTCGAGACCACGCTGCGGGTGGGGAACGGATCCGTCGTCGTCTCCACCGGGGCACGCAAAGAACTCGAAATGAGCGAGCAGAACGCTTGCGCGTACTGCGGCATATCCTTTCCCGAACTTTCCCCGCCGATGTTCTCCTTCAATTCCCCGCTTGGAATGTGCCCCGAATGCAACGGGTTAGGACAGAAATTCAACTTCGATCCGGACAAATTCGTCGACCCGGATAAATCCATCGCCGACGGCGCGATCCGCGCCTGGGGCACATTTAAAACTTCGAGATCGGCACGGATGATCGCGAAGAATTTCGCGCGCCACTACAAATTTTCACTCGATACACCCTGGAAAGAACTCCCGGAAAAGGCCCGCAAGGGGATGCTTCATGGCGACGAGCGCGTACGGGTGCGGTGGGAATGGGGCAATGAGAAGGGCGGCCAGGGTTCCTGGGAATCCACGTATGAAGGAGTCATCCCCTCGATCGCCCGCCGCTACCATCAAACGCATTCTGAGGGCATGCGCGAATGGTATTCGAAGTTCATGTCGTACCAGAAATGCCCCGTCTGCCGCGGATCCCGGCTGCGGCCCGAAGCGACGTCGGTCCGATTCGCAGGCAAGACGATCGTTGAGGTGAATGCCCTCTCGATCGGCGATGCTCTGCAGTTCTTCTCCACCCTGGAACTCTCTTCCGATCAGTCGCAGATAGCAGGAGAAATCCTCAAGGAAATCGTCGCGCGGCTGGAATTTTTAACTAATGTCGGGTTGCACTATCTGGCGTTGGAGCGCTCCGCGCCGACCCTTTCCGGCGGCGAGGGCCAGCGCATCCGGCTGGCCTCGCAGATCGGTTCCGGGTTAGTGGGTGTGATGTACATCCTCGATGAACCGTCGATCGGTTTACACGCCCGTGACAACCGGCGGCTGCTGGAATCCCTCATCCGGCTGCGGGATTTGGGAAACACGGTCATCGTCGTGGAACACGACCGCGAGACGATCGAAGCGGCGGATTACATCGTTGATTTCGGCCCGGGCGCGGGGATTCTCGGCGGCCGGATTGTGGCGTCCGGCAAACCCAAAGACATCGCCCGAAATCCGGAATCGATTACGGGGAAATATCTCAGCGGCGAAAGGATTGTGGCGGCCGGCACCCGCCAATCCGATCACACCAACGGCCGGCGTTCCCCCAATGGGCACTGGCTATCAATCCGGGGCGCACACCACAACAATCTGAAAAACATCGACGTCCGTTTCCCCGTCGGCCTGTTCACCTGCGTCACCGGCGTTTCAGGATCCGGGAAATCTTCGCTCATCGCCGAAACGCTGTTTCCGGCGCTGGCGGCCCGGCTTCACGGCACCCTCGAAAAACCGGGGGCGTTTCGGAAGATAGAAGGATTGGACCATTTCGACAAGGTCATCGACATCACGCAGGATCCGATCGGCCGTACCCCGCGTTCGAATCCCGCCACCTATATCGGTGTCTATTCCGAAATCCGGAAGGTATTCGCCGAGATTCCGGAATCCAAGGCCCGTGGCTATACCGCCGGGAGGTTTTCCTTCAACGTGCGCGGTGGACGCTGCGAAGCCTGCCAGGGCCATGGAAGGAAACGGGTGGAAATGCATTTCCTCCCGGATGTGTGGATTACCTGCGACGTATGCAAGGGAACCCGCTTTAATCGCGAAACCCAGCAAGTGAAGTTCAAGGGGCGCTCCATTTCGGATATCTTGGGACTGGACGTCGTTGAGGCATTGGATCTGTTCGGCGCGTTTCCCGGAATTTCCCGTCTGCTGGGCACCTTGAAGGATGTCGGATTGGAATACATTAAATTGGGGCAATCCGCGACCACCCTTTCCGGCGGTGAAGCGCAGCGTGTCAAGCTGGCCAAGGAATTAAGCAAACTGTCAACCGGCCGGACATTGTATATCCTCGACGAGCCGACCACCGGATTGCATTTTGCGGACATCCAGAAACTTCTGGATGTTCTGCACCATCTGACCGATGCAGGCAACACGGTGATCGTCATTGAACACAATCTGGACGTGATAAAAACCTCCGACTGGATCATCGACTTGGGCCCGGAAGGCGGCCTTGGCGGCGGCGAGATCGTGGGGGCGGGCACTCCGGAGGGAATCTGCGGAATTAACAATTCTTTTACAGGGTCCGCGCTGCGTCCAATATTACCGAAATAAGATAGAGCCGGGTTGACATCCTGAGAATAATCTTTTATACTGCAATCACCTTCATTGCCGGAGGAAAACCGCCATGAGCGGAACGGATCGACAGTTCACTTAAACCATCTTTGGCACGGGGCCCTGCGCCCGCGTGCCTTTTTTTTTCAAAGGAGCTGCCTATGGATTACGGAATGATCGGAAAAATCGAGAAGGCTAAACGCTACGCACAGGAACCCGACCGTTTCCATTTCGATCAGTTTGCAATGACGTTCCGCGGTGACAACAATAATCACCAAGTCAAGTTCGATCAAGGCCATTGGCAGTGTGATTGCGAATTTTTCCATCTGCGCGGCGTATGCTGCCACACAATGGCGCTGGAGCGCATTCTGGATAAAATGCTTCCGGTCGCTTCAGCCGTCTAGCACCCTCCATTGCAAATCTCCGATAGATCCGCCGGCCGTGTTTCCGGCCGCCTCCATGTAACGGCCCGCTCCTCCTCTTCGCCCCCTTCCCCCGCACCTCCAAAAATAGAATATGCTAGAATTTCTTCCCAGGCGAATGGATGATTGTCCTTACCGTCATTGTCATATTAACTATCGGCGCATTGGCCACATTCTTTATTCCGCCGCAGCGCCGTAACCTGCACATCGGTGTCGCCCTGGTTCCGGTGGCGGCTTTGGGCATGCTTTTCCTACGGCTTCCGCTCCCCGAGGCTTTTTCATTCGCATGGTCGCCGGCCGGTCTTTTCCCGGATCCGCTGGGGCTCCGGGCGTCCGCACCGTCCGTTTCCTTCTGTGCATATTTCTGCTGCCTGTTACTGTTAATCGAGTGGACCCGCCCCCTGCGCCACAGCCCGGGCAGAACCTCACGCCTAATAATTTATTTGCTGACCATTGTGGGAATCGTGGCTTGTTTTGCCATCACCCCTTTGACGGTAATCATCGCCTGGTCGTTGATCGATTTGCTTTCATTCCTGGCGATGCTCTTTCTGAAAAGCCCCGTAGAAATCGGCCCGCGGGGAATCTCCTCCTCGCTTTCGCACTCGTTGGCGGTTCTCGCCATAAATATGCTCGGCAACATCCTGGTGCTATTTTCGCTGTTCATGGGATCCCCCGGATCGGGATCCGATTGGGGTGTGGTGTGGGAGGCGTCGCAAGTTAACCTTGCACCAATTCTCTTCCTTTCAGGGATCCTCCTCCGCATGCTCTTGGCGCCCATCCAATTCACTTTTTCCCGTCTTCATACCACTTCAACCGGAACGGAAATCCTATTACGGATCGTCTCTCCCGCGGCCTGCCTTTGCCTCCTGGCTAATATCTGGCCTTCTGCGACGGAAATCGCCGGTGTAGATTGGGGGTTCTCATGGCCGGTCATTCCCCTTGTGGTCTTTACGCTGGCATCCGGATGGCAGTGGTGCATATCCGCTTCTCCCTTTGGGCGTCGTGATGTTTTTTTTGTAATCCTTCCGGGTTATACGCTGCTCTCGGCGATTGTCTTTCCCTCCGCATCCGGACTTTTCCTGGCAGCCGGGGGCTTATTAATCCTTGGCGGGGGGATTCTCCTTGCCTACATCGGATACCTCTCCCACCGACGCTGGATGGCGGCATTTCCAGTCCTGCTGGGAGTCCTTTTGGCCGGGATTCCATTCTCACCCG
>Ga0315536_1000818_pt1 | contig 15701 bp, 13 predicted proteins | sample SalMarSW160230MG_FD_203093 | JGI IMG/M metagenome (GOLD analysis project Ga0315536, IMG submission 203093) | Salt marsh sediment microbial communities from the Plum Island Ecosystem LTER, Massachusetts, United States - Salt Marsh Sediment SW1602-30 ... | reverse complement strand
AATAAGATTTCACTAATGGTAGGAGAATTAAAACCTTCTGAAGCCCGTTCAGCAGCGATTATAGAATCACTTTTTGAAGATTTAGATTATATTATTAAAGAAAATCCTAATAAATACGATATAATTATTTTAGATACGGCTCCAGGAGCACATTGCGATGTTGAACTTTTAATCAAAAGAGCAGATATAGTAATTCCTGTAACAGAGCCCACAAAATTCGGGATGATGGATCTAATACGAATTATTGATTTAATTACACTTCTAGGGAAGAAATATAAAGTAATTGTTAATCGATCTTCATTATTAGGTTTTAAAGAAGAATTTCTTAAAGAATTAGAAAATAAAAAAATAGATATTCTTGGTGATATCCCTTTGGATAATGAAATTCTGGCTTCATACTGTCAAGGAGTTCCAATCATGGATGAAAAAAGTAAATATAGCATCAATGGTGCTGGATATATTGCTTTTCAACAAATTTTCGAGAATTTATTAAAATGGATGGATAATCTATAAAGAGTAAATAAAATGGAACGAAAGATTGTTGGAATTATTTCGGGAAAAGGTGGAGTAGGTAAGACTTCTTTAACAGCATCACTAGCCCATCTTGCTAGTAAAGATTATAACATAAATCCCATTATTCTTGATTGTGATGTTGACGCTCCTAATCTTGCGATAATACTTCCTGCTGCCTCTCAAGATGAAATTCAAACCAAAGATGTGTTTACAACTCTTAAAGCATCATTTCTTGAAGATAAATGCGTTCATTGTAAACAATGTATTGATGATCATTTTTGTGAATTTAATTCTTTATCTTGGGATGAGGAAAACGAGATTCCTATTATTGAATATCTAGCTTGTGAGGGTTGTGGTGCTTGTAAAGTGTTATGTTCCGAGCATGCTTTTAAAATTGAACCCGTTAAAAGCGGTGAAATTATCTCATATACCTCAAAAATGGAATTTCCTCTAGTTTATGGTAAAACAAAATTAGGAAGCACCACTTCAGGAAAATTGGTCTCTGATGTAAAGCAATTTGCTAAAGATCTAAAAGAATTTTCGAATTGTAATCTTGTTCTTATTGATGGTCCTCCTGGTATTGGTTGTCCAGTTATCGCAACAGTTTCAGGATTAGATTATATAATTACAATTACCGAACCCACGCCTTCAGGTTTACACGATCTTATAAGAGCAATCGAAGTTATTGAACAATTTAATCTTCCCTTTGGAATAATTGTTAATAAGTATGATATTGTTAGTGATTTTCGTAAGAAATTTGAAACTTTCATTAAAAATACGGGATATGATATTTTAGGAAAAATACCATTTGATTTATCTATTCCTGAAGCAATGTCATTTGCCAAGCCTGTGGTTGAATATGCACCTGAATCAAAAGCGAGTATAAGCATATTTGAAATTTTTGCTAGATTAAAATCTATACTATGGATTAATTAAAAAATTAAAAAAAAAGAAATTAAAAATTAATTTTTAGAAGCCAAGTTCTTTAAGTTTCTTTTTATTCTCCATCCAGACCTGTGGAGTAATTGGGTACTTTTTCCAGTAAATTATAAGACATATTGCTAAAATAATTGCTGGAATTACACCCATATGCAAACGAATGCCCATTTGGCTAGCTAGAGTTTGTGTTGATGAGCCTTCAACAAATCCAGTCAATAAATGCACTACTGTAAATATTCCTATTTGAGCTGCTCGAGCGAATCGGGAAAGGAAACCTGAGATACCCACTGTTGTTCCCCTATTTGGGGAACCTGTTAATATTACTCTCTCATCAAGAACGTCTGCAAAATATACTGTAAACAATGCCCAGTAATTACCCATAGCAAAGCCCAAAATAGTCATATAAATTAAAGAATCTATTAAGCCAGTAAAAAGGGGAGTTATAAAAGTAGCTGGAACAAGACAAATTCCTCCTATTATCGCCATCTTCTTATTATTCTTTACTTTTTTTGCTATCTTGATCCAAATGGGAATTGAAATTAGCGAAGCATTCAAAAATATGGCGAATAATAAAATCATGTTAGTTTCTACGCCAAGTGGAGGTCCAGGCAATACATAATTAGCCGCATATGGTATAGAAGCTGTTAACGATCCTGTTACTACTTGAAATCCAAAAAAGAGAACAATATAGAAAACAAAGCTTTTCTGTTTCAAGGTAGATTTCAGTGCTGTGATAAAATTTTCAGATTTCTCTTGACCTATGTAATATCTCTCTATTAATTCCTTATTTTCTCGCATTCCTGGAAGCATTAATAACGAGACAGGTGCTAATGTGGCAATCATTATCCAAATCATCGGTATATAAGCTCCTGGAGCATTTATTCCTCCAAAAAGTTTAAGGAGTATTGGTGGGACCATATTAGCTAAAGGTAAAGCTAACATTGAAAAAAATGTTGACCAACCACTACCTCTTCTACGAGCGCTCTCAGTTTGAAATTTATCAGGAAAGAGTGCACTTACATTAACAAAACAGAGTGTATAAAGGGAATCAAATAATATTGTTGTGAATACAACCCACCAAAAAATTGTCATTGTATCACCTAAAGGTGGCATAAATACAAGAGCAAGTATAAAGTTCCCGGGGATGATTCCAATGACAATCCAAATGAACCTCTTCCCTATTTTTCTTGTAAATTTTGTCAATCTATCAGTAAGATGACCAAGCAAAGGATCATTAACCGCATCCCATATTGTGAAGAATAACATTGCCAGAAACATTAATTCAGTTGGTAAACCAACAACAGCTTCATAAAAGAAGATCAAATAAGCATTAAACACTGAATATGATAACATGCTCCAGAAACTTGCAGAACCATAAGAAATTGTATTGAGTAAAGATGGCTCTTTATAAGATAATTCTTCATTCATTTCATTCACACTAATTTTAAGCTAAAGTATAAATTAAATATATTTTGCTAAAATTATATATAAAGGTATCTAGCTTCCTTGATAAGGAAAAAAGAGATTAATATAATTTTGGCTTTTCTTGAGGGAAACCTAACATTTCAGAAGTCATTTGCTGAAAATTATCAAAATGACCTGGAAGAGTTTTTTGAACGTAAAAGGCTTCAGCAACTTCTACACCTACCTTCTTTCCAATAACAGATGCTATTGACCGCAGAAGGCTATTTGCATATTTCGTGAGTTTTTTCAATTGCTTTTCAGAAACATTTGCAGGATCAATATTTGGAGAAAATAATTCTGCTAAGAGTTCTAATGTAGCTTCAAATTTCAAAGCAGCATTCACTTTTTTTTCTAAAGAAGAGGATATGTCGACAAATGCATTTGGATAATGTCCTAATAATCCCATCAACCAAATTTCAGAACAAGTATGTGGTTGAACCTCTGTATCTATTTGATCTTGATATAAAAGGGGAAATGCTGCAAAAGCTCCAGCTTCAGCAGCCATTCTTCCAACAACAACGTGATCTGGATGCACTTCATACTTAGCCCAAGGATCGAATGTTACTACCCGATCTGCCTTATACTTTCTAACATAATATACTAATTCTTTTCTTAAAACTGCAGGGTCAATGAATCCCGCGTCAGGATATCCTAAAATTAAGGTCTCCTTGAATCCTAATATTTTATTCGCGGCTTTAAGTTCTTGTTCTCTTTTTTTAGCAACATCCACTTTAGTTAAATCAGTTCTAAGAGTTCCAACTTCTCCATTAGTGCAACATATAACATATACATCATGCCCTTCTTCAACCCACCTTGCTAGTGTTCCTGCACTAAAAAATGAAAGATCATCAGGATGAGCAATGATTGCCAATACATTTAATTGATCAATAGGAATTTCTAACACCAAATGAAATTAATAAAAATTATTAATATCTATATTGAAAGCTCTTTTTTAGCTTTTTCAATCAATTTTTCAAGATCCTTTTTAATATCATTTTCAAGTGGTTCGGGAATATGTTCAGTGAGAATTTTTTCCTTTAAAATTTCACATCGTCTCTTCATGCTTGTTGCTCCATTCTTTTGCCATTTCTCATAACCATATCTATCTAGTAATGATGGAAACCATAGTTCATTACGAATATTATTTCTTGTATGCTTATTACTAAGAAAAGATCCTTTAGGACCAATTTCTCTAATTAAATCGATTGCAAAAGCTTCATCATTAAAATTCACTTTGCGATGCATTGTTTCAACATAAGAAATGATTTCGGATTGCATTATAAGCATGTCTAATGATGCTGCTTGATCCATCCCACAAATTCCCATGTGACCATAAATATCTGCTTCTGTTAAAGAACCTACTCCCAATGTAACTCCACTTTCTAATCCTGCTTGAGCATCTATTGTCTTTGAATCTGTTAATCCAGCGTTAATATATACTGGAAAATTATAATACTTACCCATCTGACTCATTGCAACCGAAAAAATCACTTGTTCCGGACCACCAAAAATAATTTGAGCGGTTTTCATATCAAAAGCGTGACAAATCCCTCCATAACATATTGGGGTGCCTTCCTGAATTATTTGAGTGATACAGATGGCTGCTAATATCTCAGCGTTCTCAAGTGCAATGGTTCCTGCAATTGTTGCGGGAGCAGATACTCCCATCTGAACCATGGGTCCGACTTGAACGGGCAAATTTAATTTACAAGTTTCAAATAATAAATCAATTCCATTAAAGGGAAAGCTCAACGGGCTTACTGGCTCAAATAGGGGATAACAGAGAGGATATTTTCTTGCACTTTCTTCATCACCTCTAAGAACAGTAAAAAAATCGTTGAGATATTTCGCAGAAGACCGATCATAAAACCAAAAACCAATTGGCTTGATAGTATTTTTAACCATTTCAAGTGCTACTGTTAAACAACGCCATTGTAAAGGAATCTCGATTGGGTCGGCCATTGCTCCCGGGATGGTGATTTGCTCTAAGAAATCGCCTAACTTCACCGATTTTTCTATGTCGTTCAAGGTAGGCTGACGCCGACTGCCGTCTAACGAATCCAACCAATGAGCTTGCCCAAAGGAGGTATTATAATTTCTCTTTCCAACGCCAAATTCTGCTTTTTTAGATAGCTCTCTCCCATATATAGTAAATTTCTTACTCGCTTTAGAAATTAACTCTTTAACCAAGTGAGGAGGAATTCGCACTAATCCAGTCTTAGAATTCACTTTTGCCCCGATGTCATCAAATAAAGCTATGATTTTTTCATGCGGAATTGTAATTCCAACTTTTTCAAGGATTTCGAGAGATTTAATATGAATAATATCGATTTCATTTTTAGAAAGCAATTCTAGTCTCAAGTATTATCAACATCTCAATTTAGATTAATATTAATAATCATTATAACCCAATTTTATATAAAAGACTTTCATTTAAATAATGAAATAATTAAATTCGACAATAGAGTCAAATATCATTTTGAAAAAAGATACTTATTTATTTCGGAGACATCAAAATCTATTTTTTCTTTTTTCCTTTAATTTTTTCCTTTTTTTTTATAGTTATAGTTTTAAAACAAATCAACTTACAGTTTATTTTTTATGAAGAATAACCTAAAGAAATTAATAGTAGTCAACACGATATTATATGAAGTATTTAAGGTGAGATATCATTCCCGTACAAAATTTTATGGATTTATACAAATTCTTACCCAAAACAAATTGTAAAAAATGTACTCCTAAAACTTGCATGGCATTCGCTCTAGCATTATTACAAGGTAAAGTTAAAATTGAGGATTGTCCCCCGCTTTTAGAACCAAAGTACAAGAAAGAATACGAAACGTTAAAAGAACTGATTGGATCAGAAGAAGGGCAAGAAAAAGAATTAAAAATTAACGTTGATACGGAATTATGCGATGGATGTGGCATATGTGTTACCGTTTGTCCCGTAAATGCAAGATATTGTCCTCCTACCTTAAGTGGTAAGGCTCCAGATTATCCTCCGGATTCGCATCAATTATTTCAAGTTAAACAAGGGAAGTGTGAATTGTTAAATATTAAGTTTTGTCGGCGAATAGAAGCAGAAGGTAGAGAAAGGGAATGTCGAGTATGTGAAACATACTGCCCACGAGAAGCAATTAAAATAGAATACGTCTAATACCAAAGGTGAAGTTGAGATGAAAAGAGTTCCATGTTCAGGATGCTCATTATTGTGTGATGATATTATCGTAAGAAGCGATGGAATATTTATTGATGAAGTTGTTGGAGCTTGTATTAAAGGAAAAGAACATTTTGATCAAGTTACCGCAAAAAATCGCCAAACTTCTCCCATGCACAGAGAAGGTAATAACATGAAGAAAATAGAATGGGATCAATGTTATAATGAAGTGACAGAATTAATCAAAAAATCAAAAAAACCATTACTTTATGGATTTTCAACAGTAAGTTGTGAAGCACAGTTAGAAGGAATCCAACTTGCTGAGAAAATAAACGGTCATATTGATTCAAATTCTTCTATTTGTCAAGGTAAAGTCATCGAAAGATCCAAGCTTGAAGGTTTGACGTTAACGACAATTGGAGAAGTTATTAACAAGGCAGATCTAATAATTTTATGGGGAGCAAATCCAGCAGAAAGCATACCTCGTTTGTTGAATAAAACAGTATTTTCACGTGGTAAATTCCGCATGACGGGTAGAGAAATTAAGACCTTGATTATTGTTGATCCCGTGCAAACTGCTTCATTTGGAGTTATAGGTGTGAGAGATCTATCGTTAATGATTGACCCTGGCAAAGATATTGATTTAATACGAGTTTTAAAGGATGAATGTTGCACAGCTGACTCTATTCCTTCTGAAGGAGTTGCTGGAATTGATACTGATGATTTAAAACGACTATTACTCCACCTCACTGGAGCAGAGTATGGGGTTATTTTTATGGGACAAGGGTTATTGAGACCTAAAAACGATTATGAGACGTTAAAAGAATTTTTAGAATTAATCGAGATGATTAATTCAAAACAAAAAAAAGGTAGAATTGCTCTTATAACGATGGGGGGCCATTATAACATGACAGGTTTTGACCACGTTGCACTTGCTAACTATGGTCAAACTGGTAATTTGAACTTCAGAAATAACCAATTAGAAGTTACTGAAAAAAATACGATTCAAAAAATAAGCAGTGAAGATTTTGATTTGTCAATTATTGTTGGAACAGATCCTATCTCACATTTACCTGCCAATTTGAGTTCAAAATTAATGAAGCATCCTATTATCGTTATAGACAATAAGAAATCAGCAACAGGCGAGATAGCAGATTTATTCCTTCCAAGCGCTATTACTGGGATTGAATGCGAAGGTCTTGCGTATCGATTAGATCATGTACCAATTGAATTACAAAAAATCATAAATCCTCCAAATAACATTCCTTCCGATGAAGAAATCTTACGTGAACTATTAAAACGATTAAAAGATGGAGGTTCTTAATCAATGGAATTCATTCTTAATACAATCAGAAAAATGGATAATGACCAAGCAAGAGAATATGCACTCGGAGATGAAACCACGTTAAAAGAAAAATTAGCTATTGTCATATTAAACCCAGACGATATCAAACAGTTAAATATTAAACAAGGTTCAATAGTTAAGATCTATAATGAAACAGGATTCGTTCATGTAAAATGCATTCAAGATGAAAAAGTACCTTTAAATATGGCCATGATGCCAGTATCTATTTGGTCCAACCAGATAACAAGAGTGATAAACAATGAGCTTGAATATAAAAATATCGAAGTTAAAATAGAAGCTGTTGATAAACCAATTTTAGATTTAAAATCAATCCTTCAAAAAATTCGGGAGGAATCACGATGAACAAGCTGATTGTAAAAAATGGATTCGTATTCGATCCGATAAATAAAATTGAAGGAGAAAAACACGATATTCTAATTGAAAATGGAATAATCGTTGGGAAATTTACAAATCAATTGGATATAAAAGAAATTGATGCTAATAATAAAACAGTTATCCCCGCAGCGATTGATATCCATTCTCATATAGCATCTCAAGAATTAAATTGGATTCGGTTAATAGGATCTAAGGATAAACTTTTTCAAGAATCTTGGCAAGGTTTAACTTTGAAAAATATTAGCCAACAATACATAAAAAATGGTTATACATTTGTTTTAGACGCAAATATTCTCCCCTCGATGGCAAAACATGCAATTTTCAATTTAAAAAATATACCAGTTATTGATTCGGGATTTTTATTGAATGTTAGTAATCTATGGCCCTTAGAATTAGAATTTCAAAAGGGAATGGTGAAAGAAGCCTCTGGGTTTCTTTCTAACTTGCTATCTATTAGTAAAGGTTTTGGATTAAAGATATATAATCCATTTGAATCAGAAAATTGGAATTATCAAAAAACCAGAGAAGACTTAAATCAAGGTGGACGCTTGTATAATTTTAAACCCATAGATATATACGAAAATCTTACAAAGTATGCAGAACATCTTGGTTTACCTCACTCAATTCACGCTCACGTGGAAGGATATGAAAATCCAAATGGTCAAAAGAACTTGATGATTGTTTTGAATAAAATTAAGTCGTTAGGATTAAAAGTAAAGCCAGTAAATAACGACATCAAGCGTTCCCAGATATTTCATCTCGCACACGCGTCCTCTTATAACATCGATGGAAATAATACCGAATTAATTCAATTTTTCAATGATAACGTCAATTTTGACTTGGATTTGGGGTTCATTGGTTTTGATCCGGTAAATCCTTTAATTACCAATGATAGGATAATGATTAATTCCCTGCAAAAATCGATTCCAAATACTAAGATTTTCAGGTCAGCTATCGAACTCGAAGGGGACACTTATTCTACAATTAGACAATTTGATAAGAACAATACAGTTCATTATTTCCTATGGAATAATGCTATAGAACTAGCGCTTGGTATAAAGAATAAGTGGCAAATACAACTATCATGTAACTTTCCAAATTACTCCAAAATTTCAAACATTCCTAAAATTGCAACTTGGCTGATGAGCCAGAAAGCCAGAGAGGTGTTTTCGAGTAAATTTCAATTCAAAGCTAAAGATGAAATAGATAAATCACTTACTTTTAATGAATTTATTATAATTTCCCGTTCAAGTCCTGCCAAATCTTTAGGTATCGGAAATATTAAAGGAAACTTGGGAATAGGTGCTGACGCAGATATCAATATTTTAAATTGTAATCTCACAACCCTTGATATCGAAAAAAATTACCAAGTTCTTGAAAACACATTAGAAAACATTGAATTTGTTATCAAGGGTGGAAGGATTGTTAAAAAGGGGAATGAATTGGATTATAATTCAAAAGGTAAGATTTTGTGGGCTTCTGGAAAACCGAATGATGAAGAAATTAAATTTGTCATGTCAAAGAAAAGTGAGTTTTATCGAAAATATTATTCCATATTCTATGATACATTAAAAGTCCCTGAAAATAAAGATCTATTTCGAAGAATCGTTTAATTATTATTTAATGATATAATTAAGCTTTTATTTATTGAACATATTATGTAATAAATTTTAACAACTTGACCAGTAAATTAATCAATTGATGTCATAATATGTTGAATAAAGGAAAGCAAAAAAAAAGCCAATTCACTTTAAAGGATTTTTTCAAAGAATTAGTAAAAAGCCCTTTTTTAGGGTATACATGGGCAGCAACTAACGTTTTAATAATATTTTACATGTGCATAGTTATCTTTTTAGGCCCAGCTGAAAATTTACCAATATTTGGGCAATTTCCCGATATTCACGGAATGACATTCTTGTTACTCATTACATTTTCTTTTTTTTTATTATTTCTATTTATTATCTCTTGGTTTAAAAAAATTGAATCCAAAATCAAGAGAGAAAAAGCTTATCTCAAACTTATAGGGCTAAACGTTATTTTCTTTTTAGGTGCGCTATTTATACCGGTAGGAATTTTTATTGGGGTATATATAATAGCATTTTTTTGTTGGTACTCCTTGAGCGCATTATTTTTTATCATATTCTCACGTGGAATATCATTTAAGAGTATGGAACCATTTAATAAAAAAAATAAATCATTACCAATTTTACTCTATTTGATTATTTGGTTCATAATGTTTAGTTTATTTGGAGCTTCATTTATCTATATTCCTTGGATGTCTTTAGATATATTTAAACAAATGCCACTACTAATATTTCCGCTTTTTATCATTATATTACCTCTTTTAGGATTATTATTAAAACCAAAAAGTGGAATACGCGTTCCTATCACACTATTTAGCTTGATAATTTCCGCTTATACGTTTTATAATTGGATCCGATACTTATCTTGGACTGAAAATTCAAAGTTGTTTACGATCTCTGATGCCGTGATAGACATAATGCTCATCACTTATGCCTTTTTTGCTTTATCCAAGAATTCGAAAAAGATCTCTGTTCTCATGAAGAATAAAGTAAGCGCTGACCAATTATTACTACTTTTTATTTGGTCTCGTATATCTTCAATGATATTACTCTTAACTGTGAGTGATTATGAATTGTTTGGCATTAGCGCTTTAGAAGGATCTTATTTAGCACAGATGTTCTTGATCATGGTGATTGGATTTATTATTGGGATTTTTTGGATTAGAAAGGGTTTGGTAGCTGATGATTCTAAAACAGAAATACTCCCATCCATTGAAGACCAATTATCATAAGCAATATACTTAAGAATTTCTTTTTTTATTTTATTATCCAATTACATGATAATGTAATGAAGAACGACGGTAATACAAGGGAGATATAATATATGCTAATGGTCTAGTTCTTACGTATTTTTCTAAATCCTTTTCTAAGAAACTATATGCTAAAAGATGTACAATTGGGATTATTAACTGTGTCCATTCGTCATATTGGCTCTGAGAAAAACTATTTTCTATCTTAATAATTTTTGGATTCATTGCTAATAAAAGCGCATATTCAACCAACTCAGGAATAAACTTTGCACTTTGAGCTCGTAAGATGTTCATTTCTGCTCTCAATAAGATCATCCAAGTTTCTTTAACGTTCCATGGAAATAGAGCTGCAAGCGATGCGAAAAATTTAGACCCTTCAGGAAGATCACGCATTAATTCATTAAAATAGTTCAATTTTGATAGATCCCCTATAAAGGGAATAACAAATGAGGCATACAGAACTTCTTCTAATCTATATGAACCAATTGGGTGATCCTTGAATACTTGCACCAAATTATTTACATATTCATCTCCTAAAGCTTTGCTTCCGTGCTTTTGAGCCCAATTGGAAAATAATTTTCCGATCATTGAAGTAGCTTTTATAATTTTTTTATTTAGAGCATAACCTTTATATAGAGATTCGCTTATGTCGTTAGCTGGATTATCTTTACGATATTCATGTTGCATATCTATCTCAATTTTTAATGTATCTCCATAGGAGCTAGGCATTTTTAAATGGGGATTTCTCATAAAATTAATGGAAAGAGCCATCATTCTCTTCTCAGCTTGCTCATAGGTATATACTCTGTTCGAAATCAAATTATAAGCCTTTTCTAATCCCTCCAAATTAGAATTTAATAAGTAAACTGCCCAAATTGGAGTGAATACTCCCGTATTCATTATATTGCCCACTCTATCAATTAGGGATGAAAATTCTTGATCAAGTCGACTAATAACGTTAACTAATTCACTTAAATCTTTTGATAAAAACCTCTCTCGAGCTTTTATCTCGTCAATCATGTTATCTCCTATAGGAGTTAAGATGACATTTTTTCCATTGACTCGTACAGCTTGATTAACGGATTGTTTTTGATCATTTAATTCCAAAATTTGATCTTTAATAATTGTGACTTGTACATCCATATTTTTTATCTCGTTTTTCATTTTAGAAATTTGAGACTTGAGCCTTCTTCCCTTTCCAAGATATAAAAAACTAAATAACTTACTACCCAAAGAAACACGTTCATATTCTCTTTCTACAGATAACAGCTCCTTATTTAATCTATGAATTTCGTCATTTAATTGATTATAATTCATTTTAAGAGTGCTGATATCACTTTCCAATGGTAGATCGTAACTCTCTTTTTTATATTCATTAATAAAGGAAAATTTCAATAAGTATGAAATTTCATCAGAAGTACAAGGGATATCCTCCCTTTTTTTAATCGAGGTTAAAATTTCTAAAGCTCTTTCACAATCCATTTTAATTCACCATTTCAAGTAAAGGAATTTCAACTGAAGGAAGGTCAGTTCCTTCTAATACAATAAATAAATCTTTATTTTGATATTTTGAATATGCATATCTATCTTGATTTATAGCAAGTTGGATGAGAAGTGCTAATTCTTCTCTCTGTCTATTCCATGACTTCTTTGAATCTTCTAATTGGTGTCGATATGAATCAATTTTTACTAAAGCAAAAAGAAATTCAAATGCTAATTTCTCCCATTCTTTAGTTTGATTTTCTGCAAATTTATCTTGATGAACTGTTTTCCAAATTAATCCTTCCAAGTCAGCAAAGTGAATATTACCATCAGGAGCAACCACGCAATCTTTATCAAGCCATACATCTTGATATATTATCCCTGTTACATTATTTCCCTCTTTTTTTGCTGATCTCAAAAATAAAGATAACAATGCAATCCCGCTCTTAATGAAATTAATTTCAAATTTTTCAATTAGTTTTTCAGAATCTAAATCAAATAAAGAAAAGAAAGAACCGGGATTAGCAACTAAACGAGAAGATTCAAAATACAAACGAATGTTGGAAGGCATTAATCTGATTTCTTGATAAAAATGATCTTTATAAGTGCTAAACCAAAAAAACTTGCGCGCCATTTCTTCAATCTCAGGAGGTAATTGTACAACGCCTATTACTGGACAAATGTGTGCTCCATTAATAGAATCTAATTTCGCTAAATTTGAAAAAGCCAACTCATCAAGAGCATTGGTAAAACCTTGACAACCATACGGACTTTCTCCCATCCATGATTCACTCATAATAAATCCGGTTCCAGTCGTTAATTTATCTATAAGATGAAGGGAAGCAGGATCACGGCATGCATTTCGTATTAGAAGGGGCGATAATGATTTTCCTGCATACATATCTTCATATGCTCCACATCCTTTAATAGCTAAAAAAAATAACGTGCCATTTAAGTTGACTGAAAATTCTGGGAATAAAGCGTTGCGATTTTCATCTTTTATCGCATTTAATTTTGGTTCCTTGATATCATGTAATTCTGCCGTAGCAGGACCTATGTACCCTTTTATCCACTTCTTATACGATTTAAATTGTGGATTCATTGCTGAAATTTCAGCATTTATAGAATATAGATTTAAATCAATTGAATCATGAAGAAATTGTTCGAACGTATTCAAAATCGTCTCACCTTTACTTTTGGCATTTTTTTTCCAAATAGAGTGACATTTCCTAATTTTTGAACATCGAAATCATCATAAATATTTTTGGCGGGGCTATTCCATTCAGCTATTTCTGTAATGATGGAATTGCATCCTAATTCTTTTAAAATTGATAATCGAGCATTTACAATTGCCCTCCCAATTCCCTTATTTCTGAAGGCAGGATGAACATATAACCCATATAACCATCCCGTTTCTTTTCCAGGAGTTGCAAACCCAACACCTAATAGTACTCGATCCAGATATATCTCTGGTCTTTTATAATTTCTTTTTAGGATTTCAGTTAAGATTCCTTTTACCCATTCTTCTTTAGAAGGAACTGTAGCCATGACGATAATATCGCTCTTCGCGGCTTCAATGACCCATTTTGCATCCTTCTTTTTAGAAGTGCCACTATCTTCATTAGCAATTAATTTCATGATGGCATCTAAATCCTGATCTGTTGCTGGTTCGACTAGATTGGCATCATAGTGAACATCCATTCCCTGCAAGTATTCAATTTTAAACACGTCATATTTCTCTATAGTTTTAAAACCAATAAGTCTAGAGAGTTCAGCATGGGCATACTTTACCTTAGTGTATGCTATAAGATCCTCGGAATATTTTCCAAAAAATGTTCCGACCTTCCCATTTGGTTCAATAAACCCGATTCCTTTTAATTGTTCTTGATTATGAGCAGAAACTATTATTTTTCCTTGAATTTTTGCTCTGGAGAGATATGTAAGGATCATCTCGGAATAAGGAGAATCTACAGAAAATTCCAATCCTCCCGGCATTTTTCTTTCAATCACCACTTCCTGTTTTTTACCTTCCGCTCGTACTACTCTTGATTTCCATCGATAATGTTCATAAACTACGTAAAAGATTATAGCGAAAAATAATAATGGAAACCAATAAACAAGCAGATACATCCAAATGCAAAAAGGTCGCAAGTAACTTGAAGATGTGACAAAAACGTATGAATCCAACATGAATTCAGAATCATACCCACTACTAGAGCCAACATCTTCTTCATGTAATACTTCACCAATTATATATCCTTCAGGAGTAAAATAATCGTCGATCGTATAAGTAGCTTCAAATTGGCCATACACATCATCTCTTAAATATTGTCCGGCAGATGTTAATCGTTTTCCCGTGAATGGCATAAGATGTCCGGACCAAATTAATCCATCTCCAACAAATTCATAAGTTTCACTAAGCATGGAATAGTTTTCAGTTTGAATTCCTCCGGGGATATAAAACCAGACATTTAAGCCAGTGGCATTATACTCTTGATCACCAGGAGAAAGATATTGTCCATTTATTAATGAATAAGTAAAACTATAATGATCTGTTCCCCCGTAATTCTCTTCGAGATATCCTTCGAGCCAACTTTGAAATGTCCAAATAATTACACAAGAAACACTCGCCACTGATCCACTATAATCGATTTCATAATGTCCGTTAGCCCTAAAATTCTCCGAATACCCTAAATACCACCCTCCAGTTCCAACAATGTCCCAATTGTAGGTATAATCAAATTCTAAGTCATGATCTGTAAAAATGATGCCAAGATAAGGAATCCCAAATAACTGTATAATTACCAACGTCATTAACATTATTATAAATAATATCGATCTTTTTCTCATTGGTTATAATCAACTCTAACGGTTATGATTGAATGATTATTAATTCTATCATATTGAATTTCAATAAATATTATGATCGATCTAACAATATTCCAATATAAACTTTATTTAGTTTAGCTCAACGCAATCAAAACATTTAAATAGTTTTTTTTGAAATATAGCTGATATTTTGCATTTATAGAAAATAAGCAATTTTCCCTTTCAATTTTCCGTGCATTCGAAGAAGATATATATGCTTAATTTAACCTAATAAGAAAGGATATAAAAGTATAATATAAATGGTAAAATATAATGAAAAATACAAATAATAAAGAATGTGAAGAAAAATTAGCTGAAAATAAAGTGCTTTCCCATCATACAAAAAATTTATTGAAAGAAACAGAACTAGAAGAAGAAGACCTTATGGATGAAGTGTGCAAGAATTTGGATGAATAATTAAATTATTAGATAAAGCAATCCAATTCAATGAAGAACTTCATTGTTTATATTCACCATTAATAGATTTAGACGAAGTTTTATAACTTTCTTCTAAATTAAAATTGAGATATAATTTCTCTACCTGACCATTTTTAATAAATTTGTCTACTATCGTTAATACTTGCTCTTTATCTATTTTCCTATTTAACGCTTTTTCCATTGGTGAGATGCTTATTAACAATTTTGACAAGCTTATCTCTTTATTTTTCACGATATTAAAAAAAATGTTTTTTTCTATTATGTTT
>Ga0315536_1000816_pt1 | contig 15721 bp, 14 predicted proteins | sample SalMarSW160230MG_FD_203093 | JGI IMG/M metagenome (GOLD analysis project Ga0315536, IMG submission 203093) | Salt marsh sediment microbial communities from the Plum Island Ecosystem LTER, Massachusetts, United States - Salt Marsh Sediment SW1602-30 ... | reverse complement strand
ATAACTTCATTTGTTTTTTTGTGTTTCAATAAACGGTGATTTTTGAAACATTTTAAGTCTGTTAATGATGGTTTTGAATTGGATAATTGTGTAATCAAAAATTTCGGGGGTTTGCGCATGGAAGGCCAAAATGCTGTGGATATGACAAATGCAATTAATCAATTATTGGGGTATGAGCAACATAGCTGCCACCAGAAGCAATAGAATTATGAAAGTTCCGAATTTTAGTTTGTAAATTGAACTTAGGTACATTTCAACTATTTTATTGAGTATTTTAAAGCGATATGATAGACTAATCTCAAAAAAAGTTCCTACACTATACATTATAGGAACTTTATCCCGTTTTGAATGAATAATAAATGATCTTCCAAACTTTGATATTTAAATAAAACTATGTAAATTAATTATTGAATCCTCTAGTATTAAGTCATATAATCATTTTCAATAAACTATTGCTTCTGGTGTCATCACTGTTGCTGTTACCCCTTATTAAAGGATGGTAATAAGATATTAAAAAGAGATGTTGAAAAATTAAGTCCTTATATATTGAGAAATCTAAAAAGGTTTGGTGATTATCATATTAATGTAAATGCTTTACCAGAGCCATTTTTATACGAAATGCAGTTAGTAAATTAAATACAGATGTAAAAATATGTAAGCCTAACGTGGTAATTTACACGTATCTCGGCCGTATGCCTATAATGGTTTTATTGATAAAATAAGATTTGGTGATGATGGTGTTATAACAAGTAATGATCCCATAGAACAGGAAAAAAGAGTAAAATATTCTGAACTTGTAGCAAATGCAGTTATATTACAAAATGCTGTAGATATGACAAATGCAATTAATCAATTATTAAAGGATGGTAATAAAATATTAAAAAGAGATGTTGAAAAATTAAGTCCGTACATATTGAGAAATCTAAAACGATTTGGTGATTATCATATCAATGTGAATACTACATATGAACCATTTCTATACGAAATTGCTATTTAAAATATTATAAAATGGAAATTTTTTCTGGCAAACCGTCTATTTTTACACGTATGTCGGCTGTATGCGAATTAAGGTCGCACAGCTTGATAGCCATGTTGCCATACCCCTAACTTTTCCAAAATTAAACATCCCATAATAAATTTCATCAAATCTAAAATGTACGCCAAACAGCGGATTTGACAAAATTTATTATGGGATGTTTTTGGTTTATTTGTAATTATGTAAAAATGAATTTACACACTTTAATTTGATTACAGAAACATTATTCTCTATTGCAAAATTAACTATTTATCTACTTACTTTATGATAGTTACTTTTGAAATGATTTTTTTAAAAGTACTCCAGAATTGTTTATTCAAAAGATTTTAAGGCCTCTGTCATTTTAATTTTGTTAACTTTATGATTTATCCAGATATGTATTAGTAATGAACATAATATAATAGCCAAAGGAATTAGGATTAAGTGTAATAAGTCCAACCGTGCTAACCATTCATAATTATCAAATGAAACAATGTTAATATAAAATTTTAAAAATATAAATCCAGCAGGTATTCCAAGAATAACTCCTGGAACAGTTGTTAATATACATTCTCTAACAAGTATTCCTCCTATTTTCGCTTTACTAAAACCTAATACTTTCATAGTTGCATACTCTCTATATCTTTCTGAAAAGTTCAGCATACCTAGATTATATAAAATAACAAAACTTAACATTATTGAGGCAGCAATTAACAAAATTATAATTGTATTCACACTTTTTGTTAAATCATTTGTATTGCTAATTTGTTTTGCTATTGGAGTTACTTCTTTAATATATTCTTCTTCATTCATTTCATCTCTATCAATATTACCTAATAATATTGCGTTTGGAATAAAATTCTTATTAAGAGATTCATAAGCTTTATTAGACATATAAATTCCCTGAGGTGATAATGCTACCGTTATTTCCTTAATCTTGACTTTGTAATTTTCATCATTTCCTGATATACAAATTTCTACTTCATCACTTTTAGATATCTTTAACTCTTTAGCTAATTTATTAGTTATTACTATACCTGTATCGGGAAGATCTATTTGAATTTTTTGTTTATTTTCAATATTGACATAATTACCAGAATCTAATACAGTAATAATACCATTCTTAATTAAATCATTATTTTTTATATCAACAGACATTTCATATAAAAATTGTGCCTTATTATCGTAATTTATAATTTTGTCTCTTATATCCTGGTTGTAATTAGTTAATACTGCTTTATTTATATATGAAAACTGTTTACTAAAAACATAATCATTAGCATAATTAATTGAATCTGATATACCGAAACCAGCCATCATTAAAGTTATACTACCAAGTACGCCTACTACACCTATTATATAACGTATTTTATTTCGAAGTGCATCATGTAATACCAATTTAAACTCATATGAAAGAATTTGACGATTACTTCTTTTTGCAAGTTTTTTATTTTTTTCATTAGGATCAATACCTCTCATAGTTTCGGCAGGCATACCTCTCAAACTTTTAAAAGTTGCTATGAATGTAGAAAGAACACATATTATTACTATTATTACTATTATTAAATATGAAACCCACGAATTAATAATATTCCATTCAGGCAATACTAAAGTTGTTTTTTTAACATTAATAACTGCATTAGAAACAGTTAACCGACCTAAAATCAACCCTAATAAACCTCCAACCAAAGGTATTGTCAAACCATATGATAAATAATACAATGAAATTTTAAAATCACTATATCCAATAGCTTTCATAGTTCCAATCTGGATCATTTGATGTTTTACTATCCTACTCATCGTAGTGTACATTGTTAATAAAGCAAGTAAAATAAATACAGCTGCAAACATTATTGCCATTCGTTTTGCTTGACCAATTTCATTATTTGTTTGAACAATTGATTTATGATCATCTCTAACTAATGTAATAAAAAGTGAGTCATTATAAACAGATTTAACCTTTTTACATATATCTTCCACATTATTTTTATTATTTACATTTATTCTTAATTCATTATAAATAACTTTCCCGAATATTTTTTTCATTTGACTATCAGAAACAAATCCATATCCATGAAGTTGAGGATTAGGAATTGACTCAGTTGAAGAACCTGTATAATAAATGAATTCTGAATTCATTATCAAAGCTGCTACTTTTATAGAATAAGTAAGATTATTATATTCAATATTTATTTTATCTCCAACAGATATTCCATTTTTTACTGCATATTCATTATCTAAAAAGATGCCATTTTTATTTGTTGTAAAATTTTTACCACTTAATGTCTTAGGTTTAAGAGTTGAATTATCTTCAATAGATATTAATTTTATGTCAGTTGAATCATTGACTAAATCACAATTAACAACAACATTCATAGAGCTAGTAATACCCTTTATTTCAGGAATTTTTTTGCATTCATCGATTTTGTCATTGTCTGTAAATGTACCATAAGCCCAAATGTCACAGAGGTTTGTTTCATTGTAATACTTTTTTGTTGTAAGCTCCATTCCGGTCCAGACACCTTCCATTCCTGTAAATATAGTTACAGACAACAGTGCCATTAAAAAAACAGAAATAAATTGAGGCCATAAATTTAAGAGTTCTCTTCGCATTTTTACTAATAAGTATTTCATTTTACCAGATAACCTCCTCAACATCTAAAGGCTTCTCATTTGTTTCAATGTTTTTAATCTCTCCATCCTTTAATCTAATTACTTTATCTGAAATAGAAGCAATTGATTCATTATGTGTAACAACAATAACGGTAGTATGATATTTTTTAACCATTAATTTCAATAATTTAAAAATCATTTTTCCTGTTTCCGAATCCAATGCTCCTGTAGGTTCATCACATAACATCAAAGTTGGTTCTTTACATAATGCTCGTGCGATTGATACCCTTTGAAGTTCACCGCCTGAGAGTTGGGATGGAAAGTAATTAGACCTATGATCAAGTCCAACTGCCTTAATTGCTTCATCCGGAGAGATCTTGCTTGTTGTGAGCCTATAAGCCATATCTACATTTTCAAAAGCAGATAAACTTGAAATTATATTATAAAATTGAAAAACAAATCCGATATCATCTTTACGATAATTAGTTAATGCTTTCTCGTTAAGTTCATTTACTTTTTGGCCATTTAATATAATTTGTCCAGAAGTTAATCTATCCATTCCACCCAATAAATTAAGCAACGTAGATTTTCCAGACCCACTAGGACCTAGAATAACAACAAATTCACATTCTGCAACCTTAAAATTTACCTTATTGAGGGCTTTTATTACTGTATCACCTGAACGATATTCCTTACTAACATCTTTAAATTCTAAAAAGTTCATCGAATTTCGCAAGGATATTCCTGTCTCTTGTGCGATAAGACAAATTGCAACTGCAAAAATACTCCTTGCACTCCTTTCTAAATAATTGTAACTGGTATTTCACTAAAAATATATTATAATTTTAGTGAAGTTGTCAATATTACTTGACACATTTTTCTCGAATTTTCTTTTCTTTCAATATGGTGACTCATAATATCTATTTATCCTGCCTTTGCATTTAGCTTTTTGTAATATTTATTTCTTTTAATCATAGGAGGTAACCCTCCAATAACTCATAAAATATCTCCATATCAGGTTTTTAACATCTGCCTTTGACATTTTTTCAGTATTATACATGCCATACAATAGATCCTCTTTAAATCTGCCCCATAATGATTTACGCTTTACATTATCATGACATCGACCACCAGCACTGTTCATGCTTTGGGTTATTCCCTACTTTCCTTCAATTGAGCATTTTCTTTTTCAATTTTCTTTACTTCTGCCTTCAATTTCTGTATCTCAGCTGCTTATGTCATTGCTGTATCTGGTGTTTAGATCCCCTTCCCAGTATCAATGTCTCCAATCTCGGCTTTATTTACCCAAGTATTTAATGTACTTTCTGGCAAACCAAGTTCTGTTGCAGCCTTTTTATTATCTTTTAACTGACGAGCAAGTTTTACTGCTTCAATTTTGTATTCTTCCGTGTACTTTCTTTGTTCTCTTTTAGTATTTCTTGACATTTTATGACCTCCAGTTTTTATAAATTTTATATTATTTTTTCGAGATCTTTGTGTCAAGTATTATTGTACAATATCATATTTAGTCCAATCAAGCTTATTATTCTATTGATAAATTGGACCCAGTAAGTGTATGACCAAAGTGAGCAGTACATATAATTTCTATCCTATCATTAAGTGAAAATACTTTTTTTATTGATTGTTTCAATACTTTATGATCTTTATTCCAAAAGCGATAAAAAGGCAATATTTTATTATCTTTTAATAATATTAGATCTCCTGTAATTAAAATTTCATGATCAATTAAGTAAGAAATATGTCCTGACGTATGGCCTGGTGTTGAAATTGCTTTTACATGAATATTTCCAATGTTTGTGCAAAATCCATCATCTATTAAATAATATTCTCTTGAAATTGTGACAGGTGTGTAAAATATAAATTTACGAAAGATCTTTCTTTTTATTAATTGATCTTCTTTTCTACCAAGGTAAATCTTTGTATTAGTCAACCAATTGCTATTGCTGTCAGAATCAATAGCTCCTGCGTGATCTTCGTCAGTATGTGTTAAAAAAAGATGGCGAATAGTATTTGGTTGTATTCCTATCTTTTTAAATTCAGCATACAAATAATTATTATTTTTATAACCTGCATCAAAGCAAATTGTATGAGTGCCATTGGTATAAATATAGATATTTGTATCTTGATCACGGACAGTAAATAAATTCTTAGTAATTTCTCCAGTTTCTTGTGGATAAAATAACTTAGTTGGGGTTAGTTTTGATATATAATTCCCCCAGAAATAAATAGTATTTTTTCTCATTATTAACCACATTCCCCTATATTTACTAATTATAAACTATTTTTTATATTAAAAATTGAGTAAATTCCACAATTCTGTGATTTCATTAATTGTTTCTTTGACATTGAATAACTTGTTTAAAATCATAAGTTTTTCCCACAGTTTAAAAAAATCATTGGAATTATTAATATTTAATTGCAAAATATATTTTTTCATTTGTGTATTAATATTTTTCTTATATATGCTAGCCATCATCATATAAAAAATATTAATAGGATCTTTACATAAATTATTAACTATTTCTAATGTTGAATTTATAGAATCAATAGATAATGAAGTAATAGAGCAAGGCATTTTTTCTCCAAATTCCTCCCAGAATAAATCATAAGGTATACTTCTTTCTAAACCCAACACCCTACACTGATAATCAATTTTAGGGAAATAAGGATAAAGTCTACACATAACTGGCCTATAATTATGATTGCTACATTTCCCATTTAAAGGACACCAATTGAGAATTATAGGAATTTTTATATTATTTTTTAAGCTAAAAGATAAAATTTTGATAGTACTATATTGTTGAAATTTATTATTCTGCTTTAGAAAATAATATTCTCCGGGGAATAATGGTATCTCGTTAACTTTTTTTATGATTTTGAAATTTTTGCTAACAATATTATAATTACAACAATGAGAATTACACCCTGATTTCCAGCAGTTTTCTTCATAAATTCCATTTAAAGAATATATCTTTTCCCAATCAGATAATCCAGTACTTTGTAATAGATTACTTTCATTATGCTCCATAATTAAACGGTTCCTACCTTCTTAAATATCAAACAATGCATATGTGAACCATATCCATATCCATATGCTATTTGAATATTATCTGTGTGTATTAATCCCTCACTTTCTAATTTCATTAAATTAATAATAAAATCAGAAGAAAAAGCATGTGCAATTTCTGCTATATTATCAAAATGTAATGTTTTTTTATTACCCTTAAGTAACAATACAAGTTGCAACCAAAAATCAGGCCAAAAATTCGGTGTAAGTATATTTTCAACATCTGCAATATTTATAGAATATTTGTCAAACATTATTTTTGTCATAGAGGCAAAGGTCACTATAATTTCAAGCATTTTGTTTTTCAAGTTAGAATTTGTTGTAGAAGCATACCCAATGATTTCGTAATTGAGTTTTTTATTGGATACTAAACAACCAGAAGTTGCCTCTGAATGCAATAATTTTTGTTCAGGTCTATCGTAATAACAATTGTTTGGAACTTTTTCACTAGTAATACACAAACATGACTTTGATGTATCAGCACAACGTACAGAATTACATGCTAATTCTATACAACTAAAGAGTCCTGAACATCCCAACTGAGATAATCCATAATATTTTAGATTCTTTAAATTAAGTTCGTTACAAAGATGCATTGCTGGATAATTCATAAAATTTTCCATTTCGTTTCTACTATCAATACTTATTTGAGTAGAAGTAGATACGTTTAAATTATCTCCAAAACATGAGTCATAATATAGTTCATTTATTGTTTGATTATTTACTATTAATTTGCTTATATTTTTTGCCATTTCATAAGAATTAATAGACGATACCCGATTATAGGCAAATCCGTAATTACGAAGTTCTTCTACTTTTGATTTTACCATACCTTTTTCAGCTAATTCTTCTATTGATAAACGATTTCCTGTTGTATAAATATGATTACCAAAGTATAGTTTCATGTTTTATTACCTTTTCTTATAAGTTTTATAATTTTTAATATAGATCCTCAATCCTAAACTGTGGAAAATATTTTTGTGCTTCTTCAATATTTTTAACAATACCAATACAAAATGGTTTGTCATTTTTCCTTTGTAATGCGGCTAGAATGTACTGAAAATAATTATAATTATTACTAAAGATAATAATTCCCAAAGATTGTATGATTAATCCTACAAGAGAAACAGGTAATAAATTTGAATGAAAAAAATCGGTTTTTATTTCCAACTCTTTAATAATAATTTTTTTGCATTTTATAGTAAATTTTAATAATTGGGAAATTACATTTTTGTTAGTATCCCCATTGATTAGTTGGTTAATGTAAATATCCTCTTTATTATTTTTAATAAGCCTAAAAGAAACATTGATATTATGAATTTTTTCAATTTCACCATTTCTATTAAATTTCAGCTTCTTTTTGTAATTATGAAACATTATCTCCCAATTTAAAAAAAATCCATGGCTGGATTGCTGGTAATTGAGAAATTTAATATCTTCACCATCTTCAAATGATTGACCTGTTTCTACTTCCTCAAATTCATTTAAATTATTAATAATTAATTCTTCCATAGAAGATAGAGCCGCAACCAGTATTTCATGGAGATGAATACAATGCAAATTATCTATCATAAATAAGTGTTTATTATCTATAGTAAATTTTTGACCAGTCAACCGCTGTTGTAAAATTCGTAATAAATACTGATAACAACAACTAATTCCTTGACTGCCGGCAAAAGATTTATTTAGCATGATAGATTGAATAATTAATTGGTCATTCAATGTAATTGAAATAATAGTTGGTAAAGAAACATCCATTTTTTGTAATCGTGCAATATTTCGCTGCCAAGTTATGATATGATAGTTATTATCTTTTTTTACTATTTTAGTACCTCGATATCTTATTGATGAAAAAGTTTCACTTAAAGAAATATATGGAGCATCTAAAATAGATTTTTCTATTGACTTAATGGATTCATTATTCTTAATTAGAAATATTTTTTTATCAGTCATTAAATTTTTTTGATATATACTCATAAATTTTACCTACCGAGTTTATTGAAATTATATCTTCAATATCCAGTTTAATATTAAATTCTTTTTCAACATCTTCAATTAAACTGTATAGTGTCAATGAATCAATACCTAAATCATCTGTAAATGACATATCCTTAACGATTTCATTAATTGGAACATTAAAACGTTTGCTTAGATATTTTTTAAAATTTTCAAATAAAATTTTCACGATTATCTGCCACTTAAAATATGGACAATAATACCCATATCAAGAGTTTTACTGCTTCAATTTTGAACTTTGACTATTTGTTTTTGGATATTTTGTCTAGTAGCTTTTCCTTTCTTAATATTTTTATTTCTTGTTTTTAAACTTTCATATTTTCATTAACCATTACTTACTCCTAATTTTTTTTAATCTGTGTAGTAAGAATTATTGAAACAAAAATAATTCATTCTCAGGTACGCCTTTCACTGCCCATTCTTTTAAAGTATTTTTCTTTACTTTACCAGATAATATGATTGGCATCTGTGAAATAAAAATAACATCGTCTGGGATCTTATAATTCGCGATTTTTCCTTTACAAAAATTTACCATTTCTATTTTTGATAAGATAGTTCCTGGTTTTGGAATAACAAAAGCTACCGTTTGTTCACCAACTACTTCATGAGTTCTTCCAACAACTGCTGCATCTTGAACACTTGGGTGTTTCAATAGAATTTCTTCAATATCTATAGGATAGATATTAAAGCCTCCTCTAATAATCATATCCTTACATCTTCCGACAATACATATATTTTCCTCGTCATAATATCTAGCCAAATCTCCAGTATATAACCATCCTTCTTTGTCAATAACTTCTTTTGTTAATTCTTCTTTATTATAATAACCCTTCATTAGGTATCCTTTTACTGCCAGTTCGCCGACTTTACCTTTTGGAACTTCATTTCTATTCTCATCCACAATTTTTACTGAGACACCTGGAATTGGTTTTCCTACTGTATTTAATCGTACTTCGAGTGAATCTGTTAAACTAGTTAAAGTAACAACACTAGTTGCTTCTACTAATCCATAAGCATTTAACAAGGTACAACCAACTCGTTCTTCTATACTTTTTGCCAGATGGTAAGAACAAAGCGAACCAGATACTACAACTTTTCTTAATGAAGAGAATTTTGCGAAATTAATTGCTCTAGAAGTTAATAGTAATGACCACATGGTAGGCTGTGTATGAATAGCACTATTTTTACCGCTTGAAATTGCTTTTAATATTTCATTAGGATTAAAAGTAGATATAAAATGCATTGCACCACCACTTATAAAATCAATTAACATGGCAAGAAAACCCTGTGCGGCATAAAGAGGAGCAATAGATAAAGGGACTTCATTTTCCATCTCCCAAATTTTAGTAGTATATAAAGAAGTAAAATAAAAATTCTGGTGAGAAATCATAACACCTTTCGGTGTACCAGTTGTTCCAGAAGTATAAGAAAGCATAGCAATATCATCAGGAAATACTGTATCAAATTCAATCTTAGTTTGTAGTTCTTTTACTAATGAATTAAAGGTTAAAATATCTTTATTAGTTGCTTCTTCCTTAGTTAAAAGTATAACATTTTTGATAAAATCATACTTTTTCCTTACATTTTCTATAATATCTAAATAATGAATAACACCAATTTGCTTTTCTAATATCACAGTACATGGTTTTGCATCTAAAAAAATATTATTAATTTCTTCCTCTTCCCAACGTGTATTAATAGGCATTGCCCAAACACCTATTTTAAAAAGTGCAAAATAGGTAATAATATACTCTTTACAATTAGAAAGAATAATAGCCACTCTATCGTTCTTTTTTACTCCTAAATTAGATAAATGAGTTGCAAGGTGGATTACCTGATTGAATAAATCTTTAAATAATAAGACATCATCATCAAAGATAAGAGCAACATTTTCAGGAGAATGTAAACAAATTTCATCAAAAACTTGTGCTATACTTTTAGATTCACCATTCATAAACATCTATTTTAATTCTCCTAAACTTTCATTTTCATATTATTCAACATAGAGGCAATTGATTCTGGTGTTTCAAAATTTTCAATATTCAACATATCTAAGTTGAAGCTAATTCCTAGTGAAGTTTCCAAAACATTCATAAGATTGATTAAATCAAATGACTCAATAAGACCTGAAGCTATTAATGAATCATTCTCAGATAGATTAATATCCTTTAATGCCTCAATATTTTCAGTGAGTAAACTGCATATTTTTTTTGCTGTAATTTTTAAATCCATAAAATTCTCCTTATCTATTTATTATTAGGTACTTTAAAAGCATTCCTAAAAACATTAAATGTTATAATGTTTTTAAAGAACACTCTAAATAATATCTTTATACTTTAAATCCAATATATTTAAAACATTTTGGATTTCCTCTCTTGAGATAGGTGTATTTATTATTTCTAATGCTTTTTCCCGTGTAATTTCATTTTTCCTGATTAAAGTACTTAATTCTGATTCATGTTGTGAATACCCAAAATGTTTTACTGCCAAAAACTGTGATATAAAATTAAATAAACAATTTGATGATCGGATAGGCCAACTTATTTTTGGTGTAACAAACTCCAATTCACCGGAAATAGTATTCACAATATCATCTTCATTCCAATTCATATACCAAAAAGGAGATATATTAATAATAGAAGGATATTTTGCTGAAAAATATCCAGTAAGATCAGGAAACATTTCAGTAATTTGATTAAATTCTTTTACCTTTGAAAGCTCCTTTTTAATAAAATCATCAGTAGTTTTAAAAACATGAAACAATTCTGGAATTTTAATATAATCTTGTCCCTTAGTAAATCCACCTAAAACTAGATTAATACCATATTTAATACAAATATCTTTTACTAGTTTATCTATGATAGCATGGCATAATCTACAATAATAAAAAGGCTGTTTAGTTAATAAAACATAACGAAACATTTTCTTGAAAATATCTGTTTTAAAAATAATTAAATCAATACCCAATGAATCAGCAGCATTAACTGAGTTTTTATACAGCTCATCAGTAGAAAAACCATTATCAATAAAAATAGCCAATGGACTTAGTTCTAACATTTTCTTTGCAATATATAGTGTCATTATACTATCTTTGCCACCGGATACAGCTACTGCGCAATCATATTGATTGCTGGTATTTATTTTAACTTTATTTATTTTAACTTTTAAAGTTTCGTAAGAATATTCCCGTTTTATTTTTATCTGTTTATTTAATTTTTCATGCTTTCTGCAAATATTACAAACTCCTTCTTCGTCAAAAAAGATATAATTTTTTGTTTCCGGCATTATACATGTTTTACATCTATTCATAGTTACTGCTACTTAAAATATGACCAATTATACCCATATCAAAATTTTTACTATTTCAAGGTGTTTTTAATTTTTAATGAAATTTTTGTACTTTAACTATTTGTTTATGGATATTTTGTCTAGTAGTCTCTCCTTCCTTTTTTCTTTGCTTTAGACTTTTTTATTTTCTTGAAAGACTTTTTTATTTTATTTTCAAATTTTTTAACTCTATTATTACTTATTATTGCAAAATCTTTAATTTTCCAAATCTATTCCTACTTCTTTTCTACCATGTAAGACAAATACAACCAATACTTAAACCATTTCCTGCCCCGAATAAAACAACTTTATCTCCTTTTTTTATTTTACCCTGTTTTACTGCCTCATAGAGTGCAATAGATATACCTGCTGCACCAGTATTTCCATACTTTTGAAGAATACTGATAGTTTTATCTAGGGGTATTCCGATTTTCTTTGACATCTCTGTTGTAATATATTTTGCAACCTGGGCACCAATAGTGAATGATATATCTGTAATCTTCCAACCAATTTCATCAAGTGTATTTTGGAAAAAATCAGGAACTTCTTCAAAACTTTTCGCCACTAATTCTTTAGTATCACCCACAAAATAAAATTTTTCTGGATCATGAGGATACATTACACCTCCTCCCCAATTGACATTATTATTCCAGAGTTCCCCAAAAGACTTAAATGCTATTTTTTTAATACTACTTTGTTCATTATCAGTTGCACAAACAACTACTGCACCTCCTCCATCTCCTGCGGAATAAGAAGTATTTCTTCGTTCTACTTCCTTCCTAGTCAAACAATTAAATTTTAAGAGCCTGGATGGAACTTCACCTGATGTAACTAGAACACATTTTGCTTTTCCTGATTTAATATAAGAATCTGCAATATCAATACCATTCATAAATGCATTACAGGCATTTTTTATATCAAAACAATGAGCATTCTTTGCACCAGTTTTATATTGAACAATATTAGCTATGGCTGGTTCTAAAAAATCAGTAGTAATTGCGCAAAATAAAACTATATCAATTTCTTCAGGATCAATACCAGCATCTTTTATAGCTTCTAAACCTGCAAAAGATGCAATATCAGAAGGTTGTTCGTTTTTACTAGCATAACGTCTTTCTTCGACTCCAGTAAACAACTTTACCATTCCATTTCTTATCCCAAATTTTTGGAATCCTGCTAAATTTTCTATCTCTTCACTTGTATAAACCTTTTCAGGTAAATAAATGCCTATTCCTTTAATCATTGAAGATTTTGCTATCATTTTTACTGCTACTTAAAATATTGACAATAATACCTATACTTCTAACATTTGATATAGCACTCCACAATCGTAAGAAACTTTCAAACTTTGACTATTTGTTTTTGGATATTTTGTCTAGTAGCTTTTCCTTTCTTAATATTTTTATTTCTTGTTTTTAAACTTTCGTATTTTCTAGAAAGTCTTTTTTAAACTTTTAACTATTACCTACTCCTTATTATCCATATAACATATTTTATTTTTTCCCATTGGAAGTATATTTTTCAATTTCATCAAATACCTTCTTGTCCCATTTTTTTGGATCACACCCATGTTGACAAAAAAAAGCATAAACTAATCTCTCGATTCCAAATGCAATACATGCAGTATGACAGAAACCATCCTCATTTTTAATATTATACCTTTTAGTAAAATGTGTCCTGTGATAATTAGCCGAAGAACAAGCAATATATTTATCATAATGAGGTAATAATAGTCTAAACTCGATTTTTGAATCACCAATTTTCTGGAAAAACTTTAATTTTTTATAATTACTAGCAAAGAATGAATCATTCGCAGTCTCTATCAAACAATTTAAATTAAATATTTCAATCCAGAATAACCATAATTTCTTTGCTTTTTCCATTCCTTCTCTAATCTGTTTATCAGTACCAACGAAAATAATTTCAGACATTGTAAATTCATTTAATCTAGCTAATTCAAAAACGTTTAATGATTCATTACGAAAACACTTACCAACCGTAAAATAAACAGCCATTTTATCTTTATTGATTATTTTATTAGATAACATAGGGTATAATGGTCCACAAGCAGCATTTTTTAAAACACTTTTTGAAATGTTCATGTTTTTTAATAATTCATCATTTTCACCAAAACCCTCTTTTGAAAATTTATTTAAAACATCAATATTTTGTTTAATAGTTGATTGAAACATAATATGATGGGGAAAAGTTTCAAAATAACCACCTTGCTTAAAACTTTCAATCGGGAATAAAACTGGAAACTTATATTCAATAGCCTTAAAATTAATCTGACTTAATTCCCTAGTTTTTATATAAAAGTAGTCAATAATTTTTAAAAACAATCCACTATAAGCAAATGTTCCACTACCAAATTCGTAAAGAGAACCATCTTTTTTTAAATTTTCGAAAATAGGCTTATTATTTGAGCATTTTACATTTGTTCTATTTAATAAAACTTTTGTTTTAGCTTTATTTGCATCTACTACCACTTCTTTAGTTGCTAACTCTTTTAATATATCTAATTTTGATAGAATTTGTTCTTTATGATTTTCATCAGAGTAATTTATCTCTACGTTATTAATTTTTAACTGATAGGATAGTATATGTTCAGAGACATATGGAAGCATCTCCTCAAAAAAATTCAAGTCTTCTTTAGAAGTAATAGTTGCTATATCATAATTAAGATTCATTTTCCCCTGCTACTTAAAATATGAACAATAATACCCATATTAAGAGTTTTACTACTTAGATGTGCCCGTGTTCGTATATTTCTATACTACTAACATTTAATATAACACTCCTCAGTCGTAAATTTCCGACTAGCCATCAGTACATATATACATTAACTAAATTATTCTATCTTGTATATTCTTGAATTTTCAAAATTAATAGCTGCATTCATCTCCCACCTATAGAGTATGGGAGTATTCTGTTAGTTTTTTGATAAAATTTTTGCACTTTGACTATTTGTTATTAGATATTTTGTCTAGTAGCTTTTCCTTTCTTAATATTTTAATTTCTTATTTTTAAAATTTTCGTATTTTCTAGAAAGTCTTTGGTTCTTCGCTGTTTTGTATGGGTAGACATTTAGATAGTATTACATACTAATAATTGGGTATTGAATTCCTTGTTTTGTATAAGCATTATTAAATAAGGAATTACAAAGAATAGCAATTGTAATCTTTATATCCGACTAGCTTGTAGTTAAAACAAGGATTGTAAAACTACAAGTAAGAAGTTTTATAATTATATATTTTCTATTCATTGTTATGTAAAAAGCATAAAAATCTAAAATCTTACTATTTATTTATTTTTGTATTTTACATAATATTCTATCTACCCATACGAAATAGCGAAGAGCCAAGTCTTTTTTGTTGTCTCTTTAACTTATTTTCAAGTTTTTTAGCCTTATTAGTTTCATTAATGTTTTTATATAACTTACCTTTGCTTAATTTAATCCTACTGAGACTACTTAAAATTCAGTTACAGTTTTAAGTAATTCTAGACCTACTTCAACATTCCTTAATTGTCCTAAAAATTCCAATTCAATAGTTGCTCTTCTTTTGTGTCTATCTATATACTTTATAGAACTTTCTCTTCCCATTAATGGTCCCGATATTATTTTAATATTTGTTCCAATTTTTATTCCTTTTGATATATCA
>Ga0315536_1000814_pt1 | contig 15725 bp, 9 predicted proteins | sample SalMarSW160230MG_FD_203093 | JGI IMG/M metagenome (GOLD analysis project Ga0315536, IMG submission 203093) | Salt marsh sediment microbial communities from the Plum Island Ecosystem LTER, Massachusetts, United States - Salt Marsh Sediment SW1602-30 ... | reverse complement strand
CCGCCGAGCGGAGACAAAAAGAGGTTGAGTGCCGAATGTGCGGCCAGCACATATTTAAAATTCCAGCCGGGAAACACCGGAATATCGAACAGGGTCACGTAGCCTTCAAGCGTGGTAATAAGCTTGGTATAGTGTCGGTCGCCGAAGAGAAATCCACCGGTGAATCCAACGTACTCCGACGCATAATACCCGTTACTGGGGCTGTACGGATAATCGCGGTTGTCCAGATAGAGCTTGGTCCCCAACCTGTTGACAAAACGCCACTGGTTAAAATCATCACGCAGCACATCGTCAAACGGCCGATATAAGGAATCATCATAGATGATGTATTGTAACCCGGTTGATATGCGGGAGGTAATCCCCAGGAGGCCGAAGGAGGTCGGCAGGCTGTATCCGCCCGTGAATCCCACGGAGAAAGTCAGCGAGTGGTAACTCATTGTTTCCACACTGGGTACACGCAGCTCTCCGTTATCCTTGGCATATTGGTAATCGGTGATTGCTACGCCATCGGCAATCTGCTGCGCAGTCGCCGGCTCGCCGGTGTCCGGATCCACCCATTCACCGGTATAGCCGTCCGGTACGGCATTGTCTTCATCGCCCGTGAAGTTAAACCCCTGCATGTCCTGCAGTACGCCGGTTATGACCTTATGGGAGAACGAGATGTCCGCGCCGGCCGTAATCCGGTACCCGAACAGCCAGTTTTCCGTATACTGTACTGAAATACTCTGTTCCAGCGGGGCCACCGTGGCGTTTACCCCGAATATATTACCGTAACCCAAAAAATTATTGTCATATACCTTGGCATAGCCTGAAAACGGGAACTCACTGGGAATAAAACTGGCGCCGAACTCGAACTGGGCCGTGTTGGTCTCCTCCACCGTAATGACCACATCGATCAGCCCGGGTGCGCTGCCCTGCGGAGTGTCTACGATGATATTTTGCGTAAAATAACCCAGGCGGTGAAGATTGATAATTCCCTGCCGGATTTTTTCTACATTAAACACATCACCTTCCTCAAAGGGAAGCTCACGCCGGATGACATACTCCTTGGTTTTTTTATACCCCTGGATTATTATGTGTTCGATGTGGGAGACCTCTCCCTCATGTATGGTGACATCAAACGATATCTGTTTTTTTTCCTCGTCGACCTTTTCCTTGGGGAGAAACTGGGTGGTAACATACCCCCGGTTATAATACAATCCCGTCACATCGGCGAAACTTTCCTTGAACTTTTTGCTGTTAAAAATATCACCGACCTTCAACTTTATCATGGAGGTTAATTTTTCCGTTGAAAAAAGACTATTGCCCTTGAAAGTGACCCCCCCGAAGGTATACTGGTCTCCCTCGTGGATATAAAAGGTAAGAATAAGATAGTTTCTGCCTTCTTCAGCCGATGCTTCGATATGTTTATCGACCTTTTCCACCTTGGCGTAATAATACCCATTGTTGGCGTAGTATTCTTCTATTGCCTGAATATCTTCGGTAAGCTTGTTTTCTTTGAACACCGGATTCACAAAAACAGCCGGTTCTTTCAGCTGCATCAGGTTTTTTAATGTACTGTCCGAGGCAAATGAGTTCCCCTGAAACTGTATTTTTTTGATGGTCGTCTGAAAACCTTCATTAATTGTGAAAACAACCGAAACCGAATTATTTGCTTTGTCCACCTCCATCTTTCCGCTTACCTTGGCGTCAAGATAGCCTTTTTCGATATAAAGTGTCTTTAAGGCATCGGCATCAACACGGATTTTCGCCTCGGTCACCACATCACCCGGTTTCAAGACGATATTCTGCCGTAATTCTCCCTCACCGACCTTATAGGCGCCCACAAATTTAATTTCATTCACTATAGGATTCTCTTTTACGGTAAAATGAATCGTCACCGCTGATTTACTCTCATCTACGGGCTCCGCGTCGGCGGTAATACTTTCAAAATATTCCAGGGCATACAGTTTATTTTGAATTTCATAATACAGGTCATAAGTAAAGGGCATCCCGATATAATTTTTCAGAATGTTATCCAGGGTTCCCGCGGAAACGGCCTGGAGGCCGGTATATTCAAATTTCTTAATCGGCTTGCCGATAAACCAGTTGGTATCTGTTTGCGCATAAAGAGAGCCCCACAACAACAGGTGTAGAGAAATGGCTAAAACATACTTCTTCATATGTGCTCCTTAACGAATAAAAGAATCAGTTAGAATGAAAATCCCCACTTAAGAGTGATTTTATTATCCGGCAGAAAAAATGACTCCCAGTGTTGTGGGGTAACAGTCCACTTTATAGTAAGAAAAAAGGGAGTTGTCAACTCCAAACTAAACTCGGATTCAACATTTACATTTCTGTCAGTTGTAATACTTTCATATTCCGGGGCAGTCTCATCCATGGACTGGAATCGCAGCACCATTTCGAGATACAGATCATTTTTATCACCGATGTACTGTCCCAGGTTTATGGTGGTGTTCTCCAGGTAGCTTCTCCCCTCCTGGAGTGGGTCCTGATTTTGGGAATTGTTCCCGGTCAAGACCTTGTCAAAGAGTATATTCTTCACTATCTGGGTACGGATACTGAATACATCAAGATTTAAAATGTTCTTTACTACTCTTTCAAAAGGCCGCAGCACCCAGACCTGGGTGAGAATATCACTCCCCAGGTTCACTGCCAGATCCAGGGCATTTTCGTCCGGCTGTGTTCCCTGGTCCGGTAATACCCCTCCCATTGCGGCCAGGATATCATATTCACTGGCGAGAGGGGGTTCTGACCGGAAATGTGGTTCAAACTCACTGAGGTATTGGTTCTTCATGGTAAGGAATATTTTATAGTCCTGCCCGTCAAGTTGTTCCCTCTTTTCCGCTTCCAGGGAGACGATCGGATCGAATCTTCTTTCATTCTCCCGAAAGGAGATTAAACCGGAGCGGATGAAAAAACTGCGGTCAAAATAGTATACCTCACCGCTTTGCAGGTCCACATCACCCGTAAGCGAGTACTTTCCGGAATTACCGTTATACTGCACGGCGAGCTTTGCATCGGGTTTGGCCACGGCCTGAATAATGGGAAAATCGCGGGTAGGCCAGGTAAACTCCACGGCCTTCCCTGTTTTTATGTTTAGATTTACCAGATAGACAAAATTACTGTCTGTAGTTTCGGCGGATTGCGGATTGCCCAGGGTGACGTTACACCGGGGAAGAACAAGATCACCCTCTGCTCTCAGGCTGTTACTGCTGCCCACAAGTCTGAAATTCGGAGTCAGAAAATATCCGTCGACGTTAATTACATCAGCCGGGAAGGCAATGTGCATCCCGATCGTATCCAGGGTTTTCAAATCAAGCGCATACCGGGTGGGTACCCAGTTTTTTAACGTTAATACCGCAAAAATATTCACCGGGGCGTTGCCGAGATAAGTTTTTGTATTGGTAAGCCTCATTTCATTGTCTTGAAAACTGATAGCCGTATTTATGGGGGAAATAATATTCGGAGAAACAGCGGTTGCGATTGCCGCATCCTTTACCTCAACCAACCCGTAATACCGCGGATCGGCGATATCTCCGGCAAGAGTGAGATCACCCTGCGCCGTGCCGCGTTTGAAAACAAAATATTTACTGGCGATAAGCGGATTAAGAAGCTGCAGATCCAAAAAAATATGCTCAAGTTTGGCCTCAATAAAATTGTTTTTTATCCTGCCCTCTATATGCGAGCGCAGCGGCAGGGGATCCGTCAGGTCCACATCAAAGCTGCCGTCACGCTTTATCTGTCCCATCACCGCGTGCCGGGGCCCACCGCTGAAGGAAAAGAGGTTTTGTTCTTTGGTAAAGAGTAATTCCCACGACGCATAATTTTCTTGCGGCTTTTTATCGGCTTTGGCAGTGATGTTGAAAAACTGCATTCTGCCATTGAAATTATGGTCCCAGAATGAATGGAATAGACTGCTGAAATCCCCTTGGGCCATATCGCCGGTTATAAACGTATCCGCGTTTATATTTTCACCCAGGAAAAAACCCGCCACATGACCGTTGAACCAAAAATTCCCGGTCCTTTTATCTATCTGGCCTCCCGCCTTACCCAGCGAAAGGTTATTATTATAGACACACTCCAACGAATGAAGCTCGAAGAAATTTTCCGTGACTGAGAAATCGGTTTCCATTGAAAATGGGCTCTTATTCAAGAATCCCTGCTTCAAGGAAAGCCGGGCGGTGATATCAGGATTCCGGGGGGCCCCTGTTACCCTGACATCACCGGAAAGGTTTCCCTGCAACATGATATTGCCAAGCCGTGATAACGGTGAATTGTAAAATGCCAGATTAAGGTCCATGTATTCCGGCTTCAGCTCAAGCTCCGCCGTATAACTCTCGCCGGTTCCATTGTTCTCAAGATAAAGCCATCCCGAACCTGATACCGGTAAAAAGGAAGCAATCTCAAATTTGCCGCTTCCGCTCAATTCGGAAAACGTGTCAACATAGCGCAGCTTGGAGAAATTGAACTCTTTCGGTGAAAGGGTAAAGGATGCCTCGACATAATTAGGCGGAAGCGCATCTGTAGAGTTGTCTGCGGATACCGGCAAATTATAGAGTGTGGACCCCGGTGACGCAATCTTCCATTCACCGTCCGTTTTTACATATCCGATGCAGTTGAGTGAGGCAAATAATACACGGTCCTTAAGGGGAAGAGGCAATTTTTCCGTTTTTACCCAGAAACGCAGATCATTCTGATCGTTATAGAGCACTGAGGCATTAAAATTGTACGATCCGGAAACGACAATCCCGCTGCCCGGCATAATGAGCCCTGAAAACGCATAGGGAACATCATTGAGATGCAGCAGGGTGGAAAACTGCGGATTTTTAGCGGCCGTAAAATCAACACTCACATCACCCTGCAATGGAATCCCCAGCCATTCGCCGTTATACCGGGTAACACGGATATGACGGTTATCCGCCATAAACTCCAGGGAAACGGTATTGCCGGGATCGTTTCGATCATGTATTTCCGTTGATTCTGAAGTAAGGAGAAATCCTTTGGTACTGCTTGAGAATTTCAGGCCGGCGTTTATCAGGTAGCTTTGCAGTCCCTTGTAAACCGATTCGGAGTTACGGACATCCGGTGTTCCCATACTGTACAGCTCACCGAGCGGAATACCCGCAAGTTTCCATTCGGATGTTATCAGGTGATCCTTGCCGAACCTTAGATCACCCCGGGCGGTAAGAGAGTTGGGAGAAGCGGTATTTCGCAGCGAGGCCTTTACATTGAAGGCGGTCCCCCTTTTATGCGGCTCGAAAGAAAGCGTAAACTCATCAAAAACAGTTTTTCCGATGCTCGTTTTGTTCCCCGTAAGTGAAAACCCCCGGTATGACCTGTCTACGGCAAAAGCAGCGTTTATTGTTCCCGTATACCCGGTAGTTACATTGGTCAGGGACAGTGTGCCTTTGGGATAGAAATCAGCGGTAAGCAGATTACCCCTGAACTCGATTTTGCTTGTGTTACTGGATAAAGAGAAAGGTTCTACATAGAGTATGTCCTGGTTGCCGTTCACCTTGGTTCGGAGATTGATGTTTGGGGTAACGCGTCCGGCCTTAAGACCCGCATGCAGGTCCAGAGAATACCGCATGTTCTTTCGGGCGAAATTATAGGTCAGCTCCCCCCGGGAGGTAATGGAGGCACCCAGAAAATGATTATACTCCGCCAAGTCTTTTTTAAACTGAATGAGATGGGCCGGCTGCCAGTTTTCCGTAATAAAGTGTACCCCCAGAGATTCTTCCATGGTGTTATAATGGCATTCGATATCGATTGGAGTCCTGTCCTGGATCTTGTTGACCGCAAGCAGATTGTCCTTCATTGAAACCTGGAACTTTTGCGCGGCCAGAGCGAAATTGTCCGAATCGGTCGAATAAATATTTACCAGCATATCAAACCAGTCAAACTGTTTGGCCACCCTGCCCCCTACATCCATTTCGGTATCCACGCCTAACGCGGTATCCCCCCGTTCCGCATTATCCATATGGATATTACCTCTTACCTTATAGGCATAAAAATCCTTGTGATTATCAAGAGTTAAAAACAACTGAGAAAGCAAAAGGTTATAATTCCTGTCGGAAATTTTGAACTTCATGCTGGAACCGGTAAGCGTAAACGCGACATCTATTTTCCGGCTTAACCTTTCTTTGATGAAATCCATGATACCGTCGGCAAGTTCCTTGTCTTTTACCATATCAAGGTTGAACTCCGAATGCTCGATGTTGACCTCATAAATCGAGCTGAGAGGATCGGCCGCCGTGAGTAAATGAAAAATATCGTAATGAATTTTCAGATTCTTGACTCGTAAAAGCGTACTATTATTCTGATCAGGACTCTTAATCACCAGGTCTCTTATCTCAAAATACTGTAAAATGGAAGGGGAGATAGAACTGTAACTGAGCTCTTTTCCGGAAAACTCATGAAACATGGTAAGCAGTTTGCTTTTTAACAGCCCCATTCTTTGATCAAGTGTATAGTTAATCACAAAAAACAGGCCGGCCGTAATGACCAAAACAACGGCGATAAGCCCCATATGTAAGAGTTTGGTATTCTTTATCTGCGAAGATAATCGCAATAGAGTAACTCCCTATAGTAAATATACCATAAATTCAAACCAAAAATCGCTTTTATCCGACAGGTTTTTATTATATTCCATTTATTAAACTATTTACAGACGAATTAAGTTACAGACTTTCTGTTTTTTTCAGTACTTCCAGGCTTATAATCCTTCTCTTGTCGCTCTGAGTGATTTTATACATCACATGTCCGTCCTCAATTGCCGTCCCGGTAACGGGGATTTCACCCAGTTTCTCGCACAAAAACCCGCCGATGGTGTCATAAGATCCCTTCGGTATATTAATACCGGTTTCATGCGCAAACTCCTCAATATCAGCCGTACCGGTTACCATAAACCTTCCTTTGCCGATTGCGGTAACGGACCTGACATTACCGTTTGCTTCTCCCGGAATAAAACCGACAATATCCGCAATAATCTCATTGCTGGTAAGCATCCCTGAAATTACCCCATACTCATCACTTAAAAATACCACCTGCTGTTTTTTCCTGTTCATACTCAGCAGGAGGTCCGGAATACGCTTTGTTTCAGGATAAAACACCGCCTCTCTTATGATATCGGAAATATCTCCCACTTTTATAAAAAGCAGGTCCTCCACGTCAATAAAACCGGTGATATTATCCACACGTTTTTTATATACCGGAATATACCGAACCCCATTGTTTTCGGCAAACGATACCAACTCGGCGTACCCGATATCTTCACGGCAAAGGGGGAGTTCATGAAAAGGGATCATCACCTCTCTTGCTTTTGTATTCCTGAAGTCAAAGATATCGGCCATCAGCTTCTGATCATGCGTCGGTAATCCCAATTCCATACTGCGCAGCCTGATTAAATAGAACAGATCATCCCGTGAGGCCGGTATCCGGCTGTCGGCCTTGTGCCGACCCAAGACAAGCAGAATCAGTTTGATCACCATATTCAACACAAGCGAAATGGGGATAAATATCAGATAAAACACCACCAGGAGGGGCGCCAACTTTATCGTAATGGTATCCGCGTGGTTGCGAAAAAATGATTTCGGAATAACCTCCGCGAAAACCAGGAGAACAATCGTCAGAGAAAACACCCCCACCCCCTGCACCCAGGCGGGCAGGCCCATGGTCGATAAAAACATGATAAACATGATGGTAGCGGTTACCACCGCGATGTTATTACCAATCAGTGTGGTGGCCAGAAGCCGTTCGGGTTTACGCAGCAGGAAATATGCCGACCTGGCTCCGAAATTCCCCTTTTCCTTTTTATCATAGAGGCGAAGCTGATTGGCCGCGACAAGACCGGTCTCCAATCCTGAGAAAAAGGCCGAAAAAACAATACAAAGCAGGATGATCACGATAATCATGTTATGGGCCCACCTTGATCCCGATAAGCTGGATCCGGTTTTTCAGTCTTTTCAGTACGGTAAAGGTAAGCCCGTCAATACGCAGCGAGCTCCCCTCCGGAGGGATTTCTCCAAGCTGTTCGATTAACAGCCCGGCAACGGTTCTGCTGTGGGAAATAATATTCAATGATAATGCCTCATTTAAAGATCGTAATTCCAGGGTGCCCGGCACCTCATAGGTATTGTCCCCCGTTTTTTCTACGGCACCCTTTTCCGTGGTATAAAAATACGAGAGGAAATTTTCCACAAGATGCTGAAAGGTAATAATTCCCGCGGTTCCCCCGTACTCATCAACCACCAGCGACATTCCGCAGTTGAGATTTTTCATCTCGCGCAAAAGAGAATTGAGTTTTTTACTTTCCGGAACCGAATGCAGGGGTTTCACCGCCTTTTCCAGCATCTGCTCCCCCTTGCCATGAAATTGAAAAAACAGCAGGTCCTTCAATTCAATGTACCCTTCCGGTTGGTCAACATTATCCCTAAAAACCAGTATATATGAGTGATGTGTCTGCTTCTTGTGTGCCCGGATATCCCGAATCAGCTTCCGTGCGTTTGTAGTGATGTCTACGCCCTTTATATCCGTCCGGGGAATCATGACATCACCGGCGGCGATGACATTAAAATCAAAATAGGACTCAAATAGGCTGTACTCCAACTGGTTTATAATGCCTTCATGCAGCCCGATCTTTATCGTAGCGGTTATCATCTCACTGTCAGGCTGGGTTTCCGGGATATTTCTGATAAATACCTTTCGTATCAGGTTAAGCACCACTCGCAGAGGACCTACCGCTTTGTGGATTACAAAAAGCGGGGAAGCGCTGAATCTGGTGAATGCCAAAGGACTTCTCACGGCCATGTTCTTGGGGGTCATCTCTCCCACAATCAGCAGAATGAGGGTCATTATTGATATGGACAACACGGTAGAAGCCGCGCTCTTTTCATGATCGAAAAAAACAGTATCAAACAATGCCGACGCAAACACGTTCACAATCATATTCCCGATCAGTACCGTGATTAGAATGTCATCAGGACGGCCGGAAAGGAGCTCCAGGAAACGCCGGACTCCCGGACCCTTCTTTCGTTTCAGTTTATCTTTTTCAAGGGGGCTTAAGGAAAAAATAGCCGTTTCAGAGCCGGAAAAAAAGGCGGATAAAAATAATAGTACGATCAGAATAATTAATTGTATAAGGCTCTCTTCATCCATGTCTGTTTATTTTGTTTGGACTGCCGGACCCGGGGAGAAAAGGGGAGTTTTAGAATATGGTAATGCTCTCATTTTTGACTAAAAATATAGCCTGAATTCCAGTATTAGTAAAGTAAAAGCCGGGAAATAATAAAAATAATGTTGCATTGCGGAAAGCCGCTGTGTTGCTGGAATAAAACCTGATTTACCGCTATAATGGCGCGGAATGACAACAACACTCCTGGCAAATTTTATCGTTTTTGAGGGGATCGACGGGTCGGGCACCACCACGCAGCTGAAGCTTCTTTCCGAAAGGTTGAAGAGTACCGGCGTTCCTCATTTTACCACATCCGAACCGACAAGGGGGCCGGTGGGGCGGCTTATTCATGGGGTATTGGCGGGAAATGAAACACTGGATGCCCGGAGCCTGGCCCTGTTGTTCGCCGCGGACAGAAACGAGCACCTCTATCATGGAGAACAAAGCATCGATTCACAACTAAAAAAGAACAAACTGGTCATCTGTGACCGGTATCTTTTTTCCAGCCTGGCATATCAGTCGGTGGACTGTGAATTTGATTTCATTTCTTCCATTAATAACCGCTTTCCCCTGCCGGAATATGTCTTTTTTATCGATACCCCGTTGGAAATCAGCGCACGGCGCAGGGAAGACAGAGATGAACGCCAGATTTTTGAGACCCATGAATACCAGAAAAAAGTAATGGAACTTTATGAAAAGTCTTTTGCCGCTTTTTCCCATACGCCCATGCACCTGGTACGTCTAAACGGGAGCAAAGAAAAACACGAGATACTCGAGGAAGTCTGGAAATTTGTCTCAGGCCTGCCGATAGTAAAAGGGTGAAGCGCTTCGTTTTTATTTTATGTTTGTTGATCCTCACGGCCGGTTCGGCGTTTTCCTATAAGATTCTCTATGCGGAACAGTTCTACAAACTGTTTCATCTGCATTTCTACCAGTATCCCGATGATACAATGGAAAATATCGCCTACCTGGAACAGGCCCTAAAGGCCGATTTTTGCAATCCCCTCTATGCCCTGGCTAAAATAACCACCGAAAAAGAGTACGAGCGCTATAAACTGCTTTTTAAGATGCACGTTAATCTCAAGATGATCGAACAGTATCTTATTCTGGGAAGCAAGTACGATAAGTTCGAGGTCTATTTCTTCAATAAAAACGGCCCGTGGCGCGAAGACATTTGTGAAAGCCTCCTAACCGCGGAACAGGCCTACAAAACGGCGCTGTATTACTGGAAGCAGGCAAAAATCTGGTCGGAAAAGGCATGGCCGCTGCGTATGGTTTTTTTAGAGGAGATACAGCATTGGAGCGATGAAAACTTCCGCATCCAGACCAGGGACCTGGATTACCGGGCCATTATCCAAAAACAGCTTGATCGGATTGCCCGAACCCGTGCCTACCTGGAATGTAAAGAGCAACCCGCGCAATAAATATCAGGAACCTGCCGCCCTGTAGGGCAGCCTGAAAAAAAAGTCACTCCCTTGTTTCAGCTTACTGTTCACCAGCATGGTCCCCCCATGGGCTTCTACGATTTTTTTTACGATCGCGAGTCCCAACCCCACACTTCGTTCCTGCCCCAGTACGGATATGCTGCCGCTCTGGAAGGGATTAAATATATGATGCAACCGCTCATCGGAAATACCCCCACCCCGGTCTACAACGTGAGTCTCAAGGTTTTGCCGCTTTTTATGGAGCACCACGGTTATTTCTGAAGCCGGGGGTGAAAACTTATACGCGTTATGCAACAGATTATTCAGCACCTGTTCCATGCGTATTTTGTCGAATCTGAGCATGGCCCGCTCCACTCCGCACTCCAGTAAAATCTGTATGCCTTTGGTCTTGGCCAGTATCTGGTTCTGTTCAATAACACGCCTGAGAAATCCCACGTAATTGCCCCTGACCAGTTTCAGCTCCAGAACACCCGCTTCGATTTTTGCCGTATCCAGGATCCCTTCCAACATTGCGGTCATAAACTCGGTTTTTTGTAAAATGACATTCAGAAATCTCTTTTCGTCCGAGTTCAGCCTGGAAGCAACAGTTTCTCTCAGCAGGTTGGAATACATCTGGATTACCGAAACCGGATGACGCAGGTCATGGGCGGCTATTCCCACATACTTGTTCAACTCCGCGTTCAAACGCTCCAGTTCTTCCTGCTGCCTGGCCGCCTCGGTGATATCATCCATGATGACGATAACGAAAATCTCATCAGCGTAACGAATATATTTGGCACTGTACTGGATTATTTTTTGCTCTTTCTTTCCGTCAATAGAAATATCCTGGGTATATTTCTTTTTAACAATAGGCCGGCGTTTGTTGATAACATCCTCAATGGCAGTTCTGATGGAGCAGGCGGCACAGGAGGGGAATTTTCCGCATTCCATCCCGCTTGACTGGGTAACAAGACAGCAAATTGCATTGCCGAACAAGCGGCCTACCATATCCTGCGTCTTCTGCCCAAAAAGCAGACCGGCAACATCATTGATGTGATAAATACGGGCGTCTCTGTCCATAACGAGTACCGCGGAGGTGATGTTCTGCATCACCACCTGTAAAAACTCGGGTGTCTCTAAAAGCCTTTTTACTCGTTCATACATTCACTTTACCTGTGAGCGGTTTCTATTCATAAGTTATTATTTTTTTACCACGGGGTACAGCGAATAATTTTTTTTGACCCACTTTTTTTGTCTTGTACTTTTATTGCTTTGATTATAACTTATTATATATGGCGCTTTTACAGAGACTTATTCGCATGAACTGGGATACATTCCACTGTGAAGATCGTCATAATAAGAAGAGCGCCGAGTACCTGCTGGAGGTCATATCCGCTATTTATAATATCAAAGACCTCGACATAATGCTGGAGCGTATCCTGCAGGAGGCCCGCTGTTTTGTCAACGCGGACGCCGGTACCATCTATCTCGCGGCAAAAAACTGCCTCTACTTCAACAATGTGCAAAACGACACCCTGTTTTATAACCGGAGTGAAAAAGATAAATATATCTATTCGCGCTCGCGCCTGACTATAGACAAAAACTCACTGGCCGGATATGTCGCCCTCACCGGGCAGCCGCTGCTGATTGATGACGTGTATGATATTAAAAGCGGCGTATCCTTCAGCTTCGATCCCACGTTTGACAAGAAAACCAACTACCACACGCAGTCAATCCTGGTGGTCCCCCTTATTACCTTAAACGGTGATACCGTGGGGGTCCTTCAGCTTATCAACGCCAAGGATGAAAACGGGAAAATAATTCCCTTTTCAATGTCCGACAACACCTATATCAGCCAGTTTGCCTTTTACGCGGCCAATGCCATAGAGACGGCCAAGCTTTCCCGCCAGATGGCCCTGCGCCTGATTGAGATTGTGGAGCTGCGTGACCCCAGTGAGACCAGCCTGCACGCCAAACGGGTGGGGGCCTACGCGGTTGAGCTTTTTTCCAAATATTCAAGGCAGCATACCATCCCCAGCCAGGAGGCAAAGAATTACCGGGAGCAGCTGCGCTTTGCCGCTATTCTGCATGATATGGGCAAGGTGGCTATCAGTGATATCATCTTAAAGAAACGGGGCAGCCTCACCCCCCGTGAAAAGCACTACGTCTATTATCATACCATTTACGGGGCGCGTCTGTTCAGGGGGAATCACACCCCGTGGGACAAGCTGGCCGCCGAGGTGGCCCTGAACCATCACGAGAAGTGGGACGGTACGGGATATCCCGGTAAAATAAGAAATATCTACATCGCCCACCCGCAGTTCGGACCGGGGAAAAAGGGAATGGAAATTCCCCTTTCGGCCAGAATCGTCAGCCTGGCCGATGTATACGATTCACTCTGTTCCAAGCGGGTATATAAGGAACGCTGGGAAGAAGGACGTGTCTTACGCTTTATCAGGGAACAGGCGGGCAAACAGTTTGACCCGGAGTTGGTACGAATCTTTTTTTCCATTCATGAGACCATCACCGCCATCAAACAGCGTTACACGGACGCCGAACTCTATTCTACAAGATCAGCATAGCATCCCCGTAAGAAAAAAAGCGATATTTACGCTTTTTTGCCTCCTCATAGGCGCGAAAGATCAGTTCCCTGCCGGCAAAGGCGCTGACCAGTACCAGGAGGGAGGAACCGGGCGTATGGAAGTTCGTCAGCAGTCCCGCCACCACCTTAAACGTATAACCGGGATAGATAAAAAGATCCGTGGAAAACCGGCCCTGCCTGACCTTCTCCCCGTCAAAGGCCGATTCCAGGGTACGAACCGATGTGGTTCCCACAGCGAGGATCCTTTTTTTCGAGGCAATCGCTCCGTTAATAAGCCGGGCGGATGCGGCCGGGACCTCATACTCCTCACTATGCATGCGGTGATCCTCTATAGTATCACAGCGGATGGGGGTAAAGGTACCGAGCCCCACGTGCAGGGTGACCGGCACGATGGGGATGCCCCGCCCTTTTATCTGCCGCAGGATACCCTGCGAAAAATGTAATCCGGCTGTGGGCGCGGCCACGGAACCCGCGGCCCGGGAATAGACGGTCTGATAGCGCTCCCCGTCCATGTCCGCGTCCTCTCGCTTTATGTAGGGCGGCAGGGGGATATGACCGTATTGCTCCAGGTATTTTTCATCCGGAGGATTTTGAAATTTCAGGATGCGGATGTCATCGCGTTCATCGATAATGACGGCGCTGTTGTTTTCCGGAAACATGAAGGTTTTGCCTTTTCTCTGCTTTTTCATTTTGGAGCACTTTACCTGCCATACCCCTTCCGCCAGTTCCTTTAACAGCAGAAATTCCACACGCCCCCCGGAGCCGGCAGCCTCTCCGAACAGGCGGGCCCGGCGCACCCTGGAGTTATTGACTACCACAAGGGTGTCCGGATCCAGCAGGTCCGGCAGTTCAGCAAACAGATGGTGAGAGATCGTCCCGGCCGCGCGGTCTACCACCAGGAGGCGGGAGTCACCCCGCTTTTCCGCCGGATACTGGGCCACAAACTCCGGCGCGAGCTCAAAAAAGAAGTCTTTGGTCTTCATTGTTTTTTTTGGTAAGTTTCAGGTGGCGGTAGGCGTTGTCCGTCACCATGCGCCCGCGGGGTGTGCGCATAAGGAATCCGGTCTGAATCAGGTACGGCTCATACACATCCTCGATCGTCTCCACGGACTCGCCCACGGAAATGGCCAGGGTTTCACATCCCACGGGGCCTCCTCCGTATTTCAGGATAATGGAACGCAGAATATCCCGGTCCAGCTTATCCAGACCCTTTTCGTCGATCTCCAGGGAGGCCAACCCCCGCCGCACTATTTCCAAGCTGATCCGGCCGTCGGCCCACACCTGGGCAAAATCACGCATGCGCCGTAAAATACGGTTGGCGACACGCGGGGTCCCCCGCGCACAGCGGGCAACCAGCCCGGCCGCCTTGTCCTGGATTTTCACCTCAAGAATACGCGCCGAGCGGTTCACAATCTCGGTGATGTTATCGGCCTTATAATAATCCAACCGGGCCCGGATACCGAACCGGTCATGCAATGGCCGTGATATGAGCCCCGGTCTGGTAGTGGCCCCGACCAGGGTAAACGGCTCCAGGGGTATTTTTATGTTCCGGGCGCCCGGTCCCTGTCCGATAACCACGTCGATCTTGAAATCTTCCATGGCGGTATAAAGCATCTCTTCTATAACGGGTTTTAAACGGTGGATCTCATCAATAAAAAAAATATTGTTCCTGCCGACCGCCGTCAGAATGGCGGCCAGGTCCCCGGGCTTTTCCAGGGCGGGAGCGGCCGTGGCCCTGATTTCACAGCCCAGTTCAGTGGCGATAATTCCGGCCAGGGTGGTTTTGCCCAGACCCGGCGGACCGGAGAAAAATACGTGATCCAGACACTCACCGCGCTTTTTTGAGGCCTCAATGAAAACCGCAAGGTTTGCTTTGAGTTTTTCCTGTCCGATAAAATCATCCAGGATGCGCGGACGCAGAGAGACTTCATCACGGTCCTGCTCTTCCAGATAGTGGGCGTCGGATATTCTGGTTTCTTTCATACTGTTACGCCTTCTTCCGTCCGGCGATCCCCAGTGCCCTGGTAAACAACTCCTTATCCAGCTCTTCTCCGGAGAGTTCATCGGATTGGAGTTCCTTACCGGCGGTTATAACCGCTTCACGCGATAATTTCTTGTCAAAGCCCATCCCGATCAGGGCATTAATGATGTCCTCGTTAAGATCCGCGGCCCGGTCCGGCTCGTCCGGTTTTTTAAGCTTCCCCTGTAGGACAAGCAGCACTTTCTGGGCCGTCTTTTTTCCCAGTCCCGGCAGGGAGGACAAAGTATTCAGGTCCTCTTTTTCCAGGGCCGTGATAAACGCCGAATAGGTGATGGCGGAGAGGATCTTTATTGCCAGCTTGGGCCCCAGCCCACCCACTTTCAGCAGGTCCAAAAAAAGTGAGCGTTCCTCCCGGCATGAAAACCCGTACAACCGCATCTGATCCTCCCGGTGATACAAAAAAACGAATGCCCTTGTTTCCTGTCCGGCGGGCGGAAAATCCTTTAGTGACTGGGCTGTGGCAAACAGCTCCCACTCGATTCC
>Ga0315536_1000812_pt1 | contig 15734 bp, 10 predicted proteins | sample SalMarSW160230MG_FD_203093 | JGI IMG/M metagenome (GOLD analysis project Ga0315536, IMG submission 203093) | Salt marsh sediment microbial communities from the Plum Island Ecosystem LTER, Massachusetts, United States - Salt Marsh Sediment SW1602-30 ... | reverse complement strand
TGAGAGTTACATTAGCTCCATCGCAGAAGGTTGTCGGTCCTCCTGATGTTATGGCTGGAGTTGCCGGTAAGGCGTTTACTGTAACAACAATAGGTGCTGATACTGCGCTAAGACATCCGTTAACATTGGTCACTCTTACTGTATAACTTCCGGATAAAGTGACATTTATACTGGGGGTTGTTGCCCCGGTTGACCATAAATAAGTTGTTCCGGCACTTGATGTTAGGGTAATGCTCCCCCCAGCACAAAAAGTGGTCGGTCCCCCGGCTGTAATGGTTGGTTTGGCGATTGAACAGGCAGTTTGAAAAAAAGGATACAGGGGATCATTCATAAAATCTGTAAGGTTTCCATAACTGCAGGATGAATTAGGGTATGGAATTGTAGGTGGCGCCGAGCAGTTGAATATAGGGGAATTAGAATTGTTCTGAGTCAATGTTGCCGGAGTGATTGTTCCGCCAATAAATACCTTGATTGGATTGTCATTGCTGGTAAAAGAACCATGAGTTATGTTTTGGGTTTTAGTAATATTGCCTGTAACAACAAGATAAGCATTTGCACTAATTAAAGTGTGATCACCGATAAACAGATTACCCCTTACAATAAGAATTCCGTTGTCATTAATTATCAGCTCAGTATGATCGCCGAGCATTAAATCCCCTTCTATAACCAGTGTATCGTTAATCGTCAGAGTGCTATGATCTGAAAATGAAAGAGAACTATTTGATATAATATAGCCATTAAGGATTATATCATCACCAGTAAAGTTAGTCTGGGGAACTGCCCACGTTGGTATCCAGCTTGAAGATGTTAGCCAGGTACCGGTATAATTATTTTTACTTGAATATGACTGTGAGAATAGTGCCAGGTTGAAAAGACAAAGCGCACAGCAAAAAATAACGATCCGCTTAAAATGTATATTCATTCCTCACAATTTAATTTCCCCAAAGTAAAATAATTCAAAGGTCGTCCCTGAATCAAGATAAGATATGTAAATATAGATTAAATTGTAACATGAACTGATTCATGTTTTTAGTGTGTTTTTCACATTTCCCATCAAGTTATTAAAAACAGGTATCCCTAAAGGGTTTTGTGAAGATTAATGGTTGTAGGGACGTTGCATGCAACGTCCCTACTGCTGAATATATAACAATAATGTCGTTTCCTTGAAGGGCATTGATTGCAGATAAATTTGCAGTGTGTTTAAATTTTTAGGAAATTTGATTAACCATCCTGAAGGATCTCTATGGAAAAATCCTTTGATCGTGTTTATGAAAATCCTCTTTATGAGAGTTCATTTCCTATGAAAACAATCGGAGATATCCTTTTTAAACAGATTGATGGCAGAGAGGAAGGCAGCAAAATCATTCTAAGTCATTTTGAAAATAAGTACATTGAAATAAGCCTCAATCATTTGCGGAGTATTGTCCGTAAACTCTTAATATCATTTGAGGAGAAAAAGATATTAAAGGGGCAGACAGTTATATTGTTAACATTCAGTGGCTGTAATGAAATGATTACGGCCTTATTTTTTATTGCTTTAGCTGTTAAAGGTTGTAGGACATTCCTTCCTATGTATTCAGAAGAAGTGGAATTTTCTGAATGGATGGACCTGACTGATTCAAAACATATTATCCTGCCCCAAAATGAAGTGATGAGCCTGGAAGGACATGATAAGGAAAAATCGGAGATCAGGAAAATAAAAAATCTGGTTTCCGTCAAAAAAATTGATATTTGGGATAGTCTGGCAGATTTTAATATTGATGAAGCATTATTTGAACCGCTTGAAATTGCCGGCAATGCAGACAGTCAGTTAAATAATGAATGGGAAAGTGTCCTGCCGGGTGATGAAGTTCTGATTGTAACTACATCAGGGACATCTGGCAAATCAAGTCTTGTCGTTTATACTCACGAAGCCTATTATTTGAATTGCCTTGCATGGGAGAAGGCAGGTTTCTATAACAAAAATATTCTTGGAGGTATCGGGTTTACTCCCTTGCTGACACATACAATGGGAATCAGGGCACTGATAAATGCATTATGGAATGGGAGTCCTGTTTGTCTCATTATTACTGAATGGTTCATTACGAAACCTGAGACGGTAAGATATTTTTTACTGAAAATGAATCCCGAACATATAACAGGAGGACCTGCAGTTTATAATACTTTTCTGGAACTTTTCAGGGTGTTTCCAGAAATCAAGCCTGTATTGAGCAAAAATTTCAAAACACTTGTATCAAGCGGAGCAGCATATGATATTAATACCGCGAATGAAGTATTTAATGCTACTGGATTACATCTTCATAATGCTTTCGGAACAACTGAGACACAACAGGTATTTTCTACATTGCTTTGTCCGGAATCTGTTTTCGGTGAAAACAGGATCCCGCTTGGTATACCTTTGCCGGGGGTTAGTATAGGGTTAATAAAATCAGGACAGGATCTGAATCATTACAGACTTTATATTAAGTCGCTGTTTGGCCATAAATATTGTTTGGGTGAAGATAAACTTGATTCCGATAAGTATTACGATACCGGCGATATTGTATCTCTGGATGAGAACAGTTTTTTCTACTATATTAGGAGGACAAACCTTGATTATTTTAAGGATAGTTTTGGTGTCAAGATACCAATATTTTTGATACGGGAATATTACAACAGCCTGTTAAATAGTGTTCTGCATGCCGAATTCTACCCTATTATGAATTTTCCTGGCCTCTCCGTTTTGTTATTTATAAATGATAATTCAACCCCGGTCGGACCTGTTAATGATAACGGGATATTGAAAAAATTCGGTGGAATTATTGAAGAAACTAACAACAGATTAATAAATGCCATTGAACCATTTGAGTTTCAACACAGGCATGTAAGCAGAGTAGCCATATTAAATAAACCTCCTCCAAGGACAGGTAAGGGCACAATTTCTATCAAACTAATAAATACAGATTATCGCGAGATTATCAGAAATTTAACTGATTCCAGAAAAGATGCTTCAGGTATTATCTCAACTGATATTTTAAGCCATGGGGCATATAAATTCACTCAATATCTCAGTCCCCAGATCGGGACATTAATGTCGGCTCTTAAACTAAATTATCAGTATCATCGGGGCCTTAAGGATTCGCTATTTACATATATGCATGGCAGGGAAGTTGAGATACTTGATGTTACAGGCGGTTACGGTACAAATTTACTTGGTCATAATAATCCGGAAATCTGCGATGAGGTAAAAAGCTTTATCTCAAAAAACAAGATAGCAATATGCAACCAGTTAAGCGTTCAGGAGGGTCCCAGTCTTCTTGCAGAAAAACTTAATCTTATTATCGGATCTGAAACCGGAAGAAGTTACAGGGTAGTTTTTGGGAATAGCGGTGCTGAAGCAGTCGAGATAGCTATTCATCATGCATATTTTGAGTGGGAGAGAAGAATTGAAAAAACTAAAGAACAACAGTATCAGGTATATGGAGCCAACAAAAACATTAATGTTGCTCTTGTCTGGGAAAGGAATAAAAAGATAATTGATAAAACAAGAAACCGGATTATTGCAGTATCCAATTCTTTTCATGGATATACAACAGGGGCCAGGTCTATACTGGGTAATAAGAAAAAACGAATCAGGTTTTCCAGGTTGGCAAACATTGAAGTAGTTTTTATTGACGACAGGAATAAAAACTGGCCTGATCAGTTGCACGATATATTAAATGAGTCTCTAATCACTTTAGAAAAAATTATACAGGCAGAGCATGAAATTCATATCGCACCGTTTAAGATCAGCACAGTTATTGCCGCATTTGCTGAACCTGTAATGGGAGAAGGAGGTGTCCGTATCGTAAACGACGACTTCCTTAAAGAGTTATCATTGCACGAATTCCCACTGGTTTCAGATGAAATCCAGTGTGGTCTTGGCAGGACAGGCAATTTACCGGAATGCAGGTATGCCCATTATTACCTTTTCGGGAAGGCACTTGGAGGAGGGGTAGAAAAAATATCAGCGGTACTTATCGACAAATCGAGATACTGTTATAATTTCAGCGAGTATTATACCTCCACTTTTGGAAACGGTGAATTAGCTGCAACAGCCGGACTTAAAACCCTTGATATAATCGAATCATTTAAAGTGAAACAGCAGGTTCAGGAAATCGGCGATTACCTGAAAAGCAATCTGGAAGAAGTACATAAAAAATATCCAATTGTTATATCTGACGTCCTGGGCAAGGGACTTATGCTTTCGGTTTACTTTGATCCAAAATGTGCAGAAGGAAATATTATTTTAAGAATTCTTTTTCAAAAGGAGAAAGCGTGCTATCTTTTCTCAGCCTGGCTATTAAATCATCATCATATCAGGATGTTTCCAACTATTTCAGCTTCCAACACTCTAAGAATAGAGCCTTCTGCTTACCTGACAAAACAAGAAGCTGATGGAATTTCTCTGGCATTAGATGAATTATGTCGGATTATCAATGATAAAAAGATGTATGACCTGTTTTCATTTCTTATGGATGATGACCTTTTCCCGGAGGAAAGGGAAACTTCAGTTCCCGAAGTGAATTTCAGACAAGATCTTGAATCTCCCGGACCGAATGCAACAAGAGTTGCGTTTATAGCGCACTTTGCATATACTTTAAGGGAATTAAGAATGCTTGTACCTGACTTTTCAAGAGCTTCAGACACAGGTCTGCGAATTATGTTCAACAGGATGCAAATACTGATGGAGATGGAACCTGTTCAGATGATTGCACTAAACCTGTTTCATGGGAAAATACATTTTTCTTTCTGGGTTATTCCGGTAGACTCTTCTGAGCTTGAATTTTTGCACAAGTCGGGGAAACGAAAACATATTGTGACAAAAATTCAGAAAGCAGTCGACCTTGCAGCTGAAAATGGAGCGAAGATAATCAGTCTCGGCGGCTTTACATCCATACTTAGCAACAATGGACTTTCACTTTACGAACCTCCCGGTTCAAGAATAATTACAGGTAATACGCTGACAGCGGCATCGGGATTGGTTCATCTTAAAAACACCCTGAAATTGATGCCGGAATTTAATAAGCCTAATATTATTGCAGTGATTGGATCAACAGGCAATATTGGACAGGTTATCACAGAAACATTATGCGAGCATAATGATATTTGTTCTGAACTGATCCTAATCTCACGCTCCGAAAAACGTATTAATGAATTCATTAATAACCTTGGAAAGAGAAAGAAAATACAGATGAAAATATCAATTTCTGAAAATATAAATGAAATTAAAAAAGCTGATATCATTGTCGTATGCTCAAATACAAGTGATCCCCTGGTTGTCCCTCATCATATAGCATCATATAAGCCTGTTTTGATATCAGATCTGTCAGTCCCATCAGCAGTTTCTCCGGAAATAAACAAGCTGCCTAATGTTACAACAATACCTTTCTCAGCTTATATAACATTGGCAGAAGATAAAAATGCAGTCATAAGCTCTTATTCTCCTCCGGGAACTGTTTTTTGTTGTGCTGCTGAAGCAATCCTGCTGGGGCTGGAGCAATTTAAGGGATCTTTGAAAGGCAGAATCCTTCCGGATGAAGTTAAAGCATTAACTCAGCTGGCAGAAAAATATAATTTTTTCCAGGAAACCGGCACCATGGAGAGTTTTAAAACCACTAGGATGTAAGCAATGGATTTCCTTTTTAATTATGGTATGTCACAAGAGGACGCGATTACGGAAAGTAAGGCACTCAATCTTACCGGAGGTGATTTGTTATTGTGCATCGCTAGTGCAGGAGAAATCCCTCTGAATATAGCTGCACTGCATAATGTAAAAATAATTGCAACCGATGTATCTTCAAATCAGATCAGGTTATGCCGGATAAAACAAATAGCAGCACTAAACGTTGATCCTCTTATTGCAGCTTCATTTCTTGGTTATATGAGCATGGAAGAAAGAAAACGTGAAGAAATTTTCAGAGACAAGATAGCAGTGTCCTTATCATTGGAGGATAGAGAATTCTGGACCAAAAATCTGGATGCTATAAAAGGAGGCGTAATAAACAATGGACGATTTGAAAGGTATATGCTTAAAATTGCAGGACTGGGACGTTTTATTGCCGGGGGGAAAAATCTTTACAGTTTGTTTGAGTGCAATTCCATTGAAGAACAAAAAGAAATTTTTGATAAAAAGATCAATGGAATGCTTGTCAGGGGTTTATTCAGGACAGCATTTCATCCATGGATATATAAAAACCGGGGTATAGATCCTGCAGGCTTAACGCATAGCGGGGCAAGGAATATAGGAGAATTCTTTTTTAAGCGTTTTCGCAATTTTTGCTGTAATACGCTTTCCCGGGAAAATTACTTTTTACAATTTACTTTTTTCAACAGGATATTGTTCCGCGAAGCATTGCCTGAGTTTCTTCAACCTGAATTCCATGGAATTTTGAAGAATAATATAACCAATATTGAATATATGGAAACCTCAGTGGAAAAAATCCTTGAGGCTGAAGATTGTGGCAAATTCAACAAGATTCATATTTCAAATATCGGTGACTGGATGTCAAAGGAAGCAATGGCGGATATGTTCAGATTAATCAGAGACAAGACTATGCCAGGAGCCCGCATTATAATGCGCTATATTCACATGAATCATAAAATTCCTGGTTTTGTCCCTGAACTGGTTGCCGATTATGATATGGGTGAAGACCTTGTACTTCTCGACCGATATCCTTTCTATTCAATAGTACCAATTGCCAGGATATAATATGGATCTTTATCATATAGAACTTATTGACAGGGATTATAACTCAGAAATACTGAACATTCTCCGGTCAGCTCCGATTAATACGGACAATCTTACAATCAGCTTCGACAGGCAACCTGATTTTTTCATGCTTCCTCAGATCAAATACCACCCATGGTATTATTATGGATTTTTCCGTCTCGAAGAATTAAAGGGATTCTTCGGGATAGGATTTCATAATGCAATGGTAAACGGATCGTGTGAAACGGTATTTCATGCGAGAGATTTTTATGTTTCTCATGATGCGAGGGGGAAAGGATTTGCATTTAAAGTAGCTGAGAAGTTTTATACAGAGACCAGTAGTCAACCAGGTATCGGGTACGCAATTATTTTGGCAGGCAACAGACCTTCGCTCCATTATATAGGCTACACGAATCCTGCATTTCCACATATTCCTTACACTCAAATTATCAATCAGCTGGATGTCAGGAATATTATTCTTATATGGCCTGTAAGGAATTCACCGGATTATTTCATACGAAAGGCTGACTTACAGGACATACCTGAAATAGTTTCCCTTCTGAATATCGAGCATAAAGAACGGTTGTTCGGTAACCATTATGATGAAACTACATTCCAAAATTATCTGTGCAAGCGTCCAGGATTAACAATCAGTAACTATTATCTTGCTTTTGATCGAAAGGGGAAACTATGTGGAGTATGTGCGGCATGGGACTGTTCTGCATTTAAACAGACCAGAGTTTATCGCTATGGAAAACAATTTGCTTCTGCGAAGGCCATTTACAAAAGCTTATCATTGTTTTTTCATATTACACCTTTGCCAAAACCGGGGGAGAGTTTCAAGGATTTTATAATCATTGATTATGCAGTCAGGAACCGTGACCCGGGAATCATGAATGCACTATTGAGGTACATATATAATGAATTTAGAAAAAATGGTTTTCAGATTATGGTCTGGGGAAGTTCCTCTGATGATGCTTTATTGAAAGCCTCTGAAAGTTTTTTTTACAAGCGTGTTATATCAAATATTGTTCTATTTTCCTCGGATCCGGCTCTTTCAGTATCTGGCTCTATACAAAAAAATCTTCCTTATATAGACTTATCCTGCCTTTAGGATATTAAATCAAAATGCCGTCCCTTAGATGCAGCACGCGGTCAGCATACTTTGATATTCGGTCATCATGACTTGTTATTACCACGCTAATCCCGTCGTTTTTAACGCTATCATAAAGGAATTCAATAATAGCCATGCCCTGTTCTGTAGCCAGGGAGCCTGTGGGCTCATCAGCCAATATCATTTTTGATCCGTTAGCAATTGCACGGGCAACCGCAACACGTTGTTTTTCACCCTGGCTGAGTTTCCCCGGAAATGCATTTGAGAGGTGACCGATACCAAATCTTTCAAGACATTCTGCAGCATGTCTCCTGGCTGATTTTTCAGGAATCCCGGCGAATTTCATTACAAGGGTAACATTATCGATTACCCTGAGCGAATCAAGAAGGCAAAACGTTTGAAAAATAAATCCCATCTGCGACGCCCTTATTTTTTGAAGAGAAGATGGGCTATAATCCTGAACCCTTTTCCCAAAAATATAGACTTCTCCACTGCTTGGTTCCTGAAGACCGGCCAGCAATGTCAGCAGGGTCGTCTTCCCGCTTCCGCTTGGGCCGAGAAATAAAACAAGTTCACCCCGTTCAGCTTTAAATGATACTCTGTTTAAAGCAACTGTTTCATTTCCCGATCGTGAAAATATTTTTGTAACCTCTACCAGTTCGGCAGTAAATATATTGTTGTCCTGATTCATCTAAATACTTCAAGAGGATAAATATGGCGCTGACGCATTAGTGGTAATATTGAGCTTAAAAGACTTATTGTCAGCAGACCTGCAGCAACTATTAATACCTGGCTTACAGATGATTCAGCTGAGATAGTGGGTGATAATTTTTTTACTGCAAATAACATCGGAGCGAATAACAGAATAGCAATGATCAGTCCGCTGCCAGCCAGAATCAGTGACTGCTGAATAATAATACGTGGAAGGAATCCTAAGGGAGCTCCTAGCGCCTTCATAATAGCATAGTCCTTTTGTTGTTCCAGTACATATACTGACAGTATCAGGCTCAGAAGTGCAGTCAGGACAATTGCTCCAATCATAGCGACAACATAAAGCAAAGGCATGACTCCTGTCTCTGCTTCATGGATATTGTTCTTCAGGAATGTTGCCTTGTCATAAACTGCAAAATCAGGAGATACAGATCTGATATTTTCAGCCACTGTCAAAGGATTGAACCCGGGCTCGACTTTAACCTGGAAACAGGATAAAATAGCAGGATATCCGAGAAGTTTCCTTGCTTCACTGAGTGTTATAAATGCGAACTGAATAACAAACAGGTTGGTTCCACTACTTAATCCTGCAACTGTCAGAGTATCATCTCTGATGGGCAGTTTATAACCAATTTTTATTTTGTATTTGGCTGCAAAGGCATTATCAAGAATAATCTGGCTATTATTCTGGAGGGTGTCCCCCTCTGTTATTTCAGGGGGACCTCCTTTACCCGTCTTTGGATCATATCCCACTAAATGCATCGACGCAGTATTAGAAGGTACATTAACTGTCGCCGTAAAAAAAAGGATAGGTGCAATTGATTTCACTCCCTCAACTTCTTTTATCATAAAACCATGCCGGTTTGAGAGAAGTGATGTGCCACGGAGTAAGTTAGCTGCATGCCTCTGTAAAACCCAGATGTCAGCATCACTTTCTCTGACATACCTTACTGAAGCATCCGATACTCCATTATAAATAGCTAAAAGAAATAACATCAACATCAGACAAAGAGCAATACCGAATGCAGTAATTATGAACCTCAGATATTGTATTGCCAGAGTTTTAAGAGCATACATCAGAATTCTATTTATCTAAATTCAAATGTATGAATAATTTACATTAAAATAGCTACCTGTTGGCCGATATTGAATTATAGAAACCTTCAAAGCCTGATAGCTAAAATAAAAATTACTAAATACTTTATTAAGATATGCCAGTATTCAAAACTAGAATTGTCTGAAATTTTATGGTTAAGAACTTCGAAAATCAGGTTTAATAAAATTAGTTAAACTGAGAGAGCTTTGACAAAGATGGTGTGAAATTTGAAATATATAATTTATTTTGGTGACATTTTGCTGATAGGTCTTTCGCCTCTTTTTTCTTTTATATAAGAGGCAATATTATGTACAGTATCGATCCAAATGCCATTGGAGGGATCTGATGCATACCTGCAAATAGCTTCTATTGTTGTAAGCAGTGAGGTCTGGTTTCCCGAGTCATTCATTTCATGGCCTGCGAGGACAAGCCATGCGCCTTTACTTTTTGAATCCTCGATAAGTTTCTTAATATCCTCAAACGACTTTCCATCGAGTTCCATTCCGGTCAGTTGTGACATATCGCAGAAAAAAGGATTATTGGGGCCTTCGTCAAGCCAGCCCCGCCCTGTTTCAAAGAGTAAAGCTACAACAGGAACATAGCTTTTTGTGTCTGCTCCCCTGCCTGTGAAGGTCTGTCCGCAGGGATATGCAAAAGAAACAGGATAAATGCCAATAGTCTTCTCAATTAATTTGCCGGCTGAATCGAGCTCTCTTCTCATAATTTCAGGAGTATAATCTTCAAGCGCTTTGTCCCTTGACCAGTCAAAATTGCCGGTGCAGGGATGCCGCAGAGAATGATTGCCGATTTCGTGTCCGTTTGATAATGCCTTTTTCCAGCCTTCCAGCTTTTTCATCATATTATCGGGAGAGACGTAAAAGGTTGCTTTTATATTGTACTGATCAAGCAGCGGGATACCTTTATCAATCTGAGAGAGACGGGCATCGTCAAAAGTCAGGCTCAACGCCATCTTCTTCCCTTCAGGCCATTGGAAACTACTCTTCGTAACAACTGCAGCAGATTGATATGATTGTGCCTGGCAGTTAACAGTAATTGAGCCGACAGCAATAGCAACTAATCCTATAAGTTTCGTTATTTGTATGCTCATATACCTTTATCTTTTGCATTTTCCATGATTATAAAGTTAATACTTTTTTTGCGGGCTGAGGCTTTGATATTTGTCCGGTTTTTATTGAATGGAGCTCTTTTTTATGTTCTGTTTCATCTCCTTAGATTTATTTTTCTTAATATTATATGTTGAAGCAAATCTCAGAGAAGAATAATAAAAGGGAAAGATTATGAAAACTAAACCATTATCACGAAGGACGTTTGTGAAACAGACATCAATTGGGGCAGCAGGTGCTGCTCTGGCAGCAAATGGGATGACTTCCATTTATTCACACTTGATGCAGGATACTGACAAACCTGCAATACTTGGAGGAAGCCCGATAAGGCCAAAAGGTTCCAGCCTTGAAGTATCATGGCCTGTCTATGACGATTCGGATATACAAATGTACCTTGATGCTTTTAAGAGTAAAAAATGGTCAGAATACAGCAATTCCGCAAAAGAACTCTCAGTTCAGTTTGAAAAAGAGTTTGCAGAATTGATGGGGACTGCCTATTGTGCAGCTACCAACTCGGGAACTGATGCGCTGGAGGCAGCACAGCGTGCTTTTGATATCGGTCCGGGTGATGAGGTTATCACACAAACCAATACATTTATAGCTACTGCCCAGACTACATTCAACCTGTTTGCATTACCGGTTTTTGTTGATTCAGATCCTGATACATTCATGATAAATGCCGATTTGATTGAAGAGCGGATAACTCCAAATACCAGAGCGATTCTTCCTGTTCATATCGGAGGAGCGGCGGCAGATATGGATAAGATACTTGCTATAGCAAAAAAGCATAACCTGGTGGTTATTGAAGATGCCTGCCAGGCGCATATGGGTGAATGGAGGAATAAAAAGCTCGGCTCCGTTGGTGACCTGGGATGTTTCAGTTTCCAGGAAGGAAAGACTCTTTGCGCAGGGGAAGGAGGCGCAGTGATAGGGAATGATGATAATATTATGGCAAAAGTTGATGGATATACAAATAATGGAAGAGATCCAAGGGGACAAAGAAGATCTTTCCCGGGATCTAATTTCCGGATAACCCCGTTTGTTGCAGCTACTTTGCTGGGACAAATACGCCGTCTGGAGGCTCAGAGTGCGCATCGTGATGAAAATTCACAGTACCTCGAAAAATTACTTTCTGAAATTAAGGGAGTCAGGCCAACTAATAAATATTCTGGTCAGACCAGGCGGTCGTATTACGAATATCAACTGATATATGATAAGGAGTTTTTTAACGGATTGCCAAAACCGAAATTCAGAGCAGCAATGCGTGCTGAAGGAATTGAATTTGGAAACGGTATCGATTCTTCACTTCATCTTGATCCTTTTATTGAAACCTACCTGAACATGCGATCATTTCAGAAGGTTTTTTCCAAAGAGCGACTCGATAAATACAGAAGAGAGAATCTTTGCCCGGTGAATGAAAGAATAGGTAAAGAAACAGGATTATCTTTGGGACAGAGAGTCTTCCTGGGTACAAAAAAGGATATGGAAGATATCGTTGCAGCAATAATAAAAATTCAAAAACATTCATCAGAATTGCTGTCGGTATGATATCAATAATCCCTGATGTGTGCCCGAAAATATGATGGGGACATGTTACATGTATTCTTAAACTGACGATTGAAATATGAATTACTCTCATAACCGCATTCATATCCAACTTCCTTAATTGTCTCATCTGTTTCAATAAGCAATTTTCGTGCATGGGTTATACGTATCTCATTGACAAATTCTGAAAATCTTTTTTTTGTCTTACGTTTAAAATACCTGCAGAATGCTGCTTTTTGCATATTTGCTATTGAAGCTGCTGTGTCTAATTTAATAGTCTCCTGGAAGTTTTCAGCGACATATTTGAAGACATCATTTACAATTTTTGATTCACTTAAATTTGATACTCTTAATCCATTAATAGAATTTGAAAGTTCAATACATTTCCTTCCGGCCAGTTCATTTAAGATGAGTATAAAATCACTCAGTTTTTCGAGGTTCTTTTTGGTTTTCAACATTAACATTTTGTTAATTATTGATTTTGAGGAATTTAAAATTTGCAATCCTGATTCAGATTTTTTTATAAGCCGGTTCAGCCGGCTTGTCTCAGTTTTGCTGAAAAAGTCATTGCCCAGGAAGTCTCTTCTGAACATAATTACAAAGGCATGAGCCATTTCTTCACCTTTTTCGTAACCATTGGTATTATAAAAACAATGGGGCAATCCGGGTGCTATGAGAAACAGGTCGCCATTGTTGAAGTTGACCACATTATTACCCAGATATAGCTTCCCATGACTTTTTATTATCACAATAAGTTCGAATTCGTCATGCATATGAAAAGAAGAAGTAAATCTTGGTTGTATAAACTCCTGGTAATGAAACAGGCTGTTTTCATCGACTACCAGTTTTTCGTACGTGATCTGCATAATATTAACATTTTGACTATTGCTACCTAAGCTACATGTAAATATAGTACAGATATTGGCAAATAAGTTGCAACATAGTCAGCATATTATAATTTAACTTCGTAATAACTCACAGAACCTGGTAAAATAAGATGAAAAACGATTATTTAAATTCTGGTACGATATTAAGCAATGCCTGGAAGAAAGAAATTGTCATTCCGGGCTTCAATATACCATATATTCCAATGATGGAGCCGGTTATAAGGGCATTATCTGATACCAAAACATTTGGTTTCATCATGGTTGCCCGCCTGGAATGGATAAAGTTCAAGTCGGGCAGTATGCGGCATATCCGTGACGAATACAACAGGTTAAAGGATCACAGGTTTACAAGGCTGCATCTCGACCATGTTCCGGTGATTGATGAAGATAACCTGCGTACCGATTATATGGATATTATTGCTGAAGCGCTCGAATTGGGATTTGATTCGGTAATGATTGATGGTTCAAGACTTTCACTGGAAGAAAATATAGAAAAAACCATGCAGGTTGTTGAAATGTCTCATAAATCCGGCATACCGGTGGAAGCCGAACTGGGAGCAGTAATGGGACATGAATCAGGGCCACTGCCTCCATATGAAGAACTTTTCCGGACCGGCAAAGGATTCACATCTCCTGAAGAAGCCTTCAGGTTTGTGCAGGAGACAGGGACAGATTGGCTTTCTGTTGCAATAGGCAACGTTCATGGAGCAATATCAGGTGCAGCACGAAGTGGTAAAAAAATTGAAGCAAGGCTGGCCATTCCTCATCTGGAAAAGATAACCGATATGGTGCATGTCCCTCTTGTACTGCACGGAGGCACGGGTATTGCCAAGGATTATCTTATGCAGTCGTTTAAACATGGCATTGCAAAAATCAACATAGCCACTGCAATCCGTCAACCCTATGAGAAGTTGATGAACATCTCAGTAAAGGCAGCACAGGATGCTGTATATGATGAGATGCTCGATATAATAAGAAACCAGCTCGAAATTAGCGGATCGGCAAGCCGTATTTACGACAATATTGACAAGTAAAATACAAATTGTATGAAAAAGCAAAATTCAACATTTGCACTTTATTTTGGTAACAGGGGATTCTTTCCCGAATCATTGATAGAGGTGGCACGCAGGGAGGTAAGTGAGACCCTTAAAAAACTTGGGTACAACAGTCTGATGATGGACATTAACCTAACCCGATATGGAGCAATAGAAACTGCTGAAGAAGGCAGGAAATATGCGCAATTTCTGGAAGAAAACAGGGGTAAATTCGATGGCGTAATACTTGTACTTCCGAACTTTGGGGATGAGAACGGGGCAGCTGCTGCGTTACAAGATGCCAGGGTACCTATTTTTATTCTTGCCTATCCGGATGAGCTTGATAAGATGGATTTTCAGCAGCGTCGTGATTCATTCTGCGGAAAATTCTCTATCATGGATGTATTTTATCAGTACAGGTTGCCCTTCACGGTTTTTCCTCCACATACTGTCCATCCTTTCTCAAAGGAATTCGAACAGCAGATTTCCGTCTTTGATCAGGTGTGCAGGATTGTCATAGGGATGAAAAGAATGACTGTAGGTGCAATTGGTGCAAGGACCACGGCCTTCAAGACGGTTCGTTTTGATGAGCTGGCATTACAGAAATACGGGATTACAACGGAAGCACTTGATATGTCAGAGGTATTCAGCAGGGTACGTAAGCTGGATATAAAAGCTAAAGCAGCTAAAGAAAAATCAGAAAAACTGAAACATTATACAAATTTTGAGAAAGTGCCTGAAAAGGCTTTTGAGAACCTTGTGCGTTTTGGAGTTGTGATTGATGAGATCATAAGCGAATACAGTCTTGATACTCTTGCCATTCGTTGCTGGATAGAAATGGAAAAGGAGTTTGGGGTAGCCCCGTGTGTTCTTTTAAGTGAAATAAATGACCGTGGAATCCCTGCTGCCTGTGAACTGGATGTATGCAATGCAATCACAATGTATGCATTGCATCTTGCATCTGGTGAACCGGCCACCTGTCTTGATTGGAATAACAATTACGGAGATGATCCGGACAAATGTATCCTTTTTCATTGCGGACCTGTACCTCAGAGTCTCATGACAGCCAAAGGAGAGGTTATAGAACATCCTATGTTCGCCAAGTCATTTGGTGCGGGATGTGGCTTTGGCTGCAATGTCGGACGTATAGCACCAAATGAAATAACTTTTGCCAGTTTAAAAACCCAGGACGGTAAACTGTTTTTATACATGGGGGAAGGTAAGTTTACCAAAGATCCCATACAGGATGGCTTTTTTGGATGTGGAGGAGTGGTACAAATTGATAACCTGCAGGAAAAACTTTACCAGATAGGCTACAATGGATACAGGCATCATGTAAGTGTAAGTCCTGGTCATTTTTCAATTGCGTTACACGAAGCATGTATCCGTTACCTTGGTTATGAGATTACGGAAATTTAGAACCATCAAAGTTGAGCTACCTCGGATTAGATATAGGTACCGGAGGCTGTAAAGCAGTAGTGTTTAGCACCAAT
>Ga0315536_1000809_pt1 | contig 15759 bp, 15 predicted proteins | sample SalMarSW160230MG_FD_203093 | JGI IMG/M metagenome (GOLD analysis project Ga0315536, IMG submission 203093) | Salt marsh sediment microbial communities from the Plum Island Ecosystem LTER, Massachusetts, United States - Salt Marsh Sediment SW1602-30 ... | reverse complement strand
TCACGACCGGCGGATCGCCCGCGTTCAAGAACCGCTCCAGGTCCGCCGGCGGACGCCAATCCGAGGCCGGTTCCGGGAACCAGAATCCGGTCATCTTCGCCGAAGCGAGCCATTGGGGACCGGGCGGAACAACGTTCCGACTGACGGGCAGCAGGACGAGCCTGTCGGACATCACCCCGGTGGACGTCATATCGCGGATAAGGGGCGCCCCGACCCGCTTCCGAAAATTATTAATCGGAGCGACCATCATCCCGCCGATCACATTCCAGACCGCGGCGCTGATCTTTCCCGGGAGAACGGTTTCCTGTACCTTCCGCTTGGGAACGCGCAAAGGCTGAAGCGTCACGCTGATCCAGGGTATTCCAAGCTTGTCGCCTTCCGCCGCCCCGGCGGTCGCATCGCTGACGACGATCAGGTCCGCCCCCCGGCAGACCGCCAGCAAATCCGGAAACGCCTGCTCCACCAGCCGGGCGCCGAGCTGCATCACCCGCATAAGGCCGATCCACCAGAAACGGGAAGCGCCTTCCCAAAGCTCGGCCGTCTCCGCACCGAGATCGATATCGGGACCGATCGCGGCGAATTCAACGACGTGGGATTCAACCAGCCCACGCGCGGAGGGCAAGGAAGCCAAAACGGCCCGATGGCCGGCTTTCTGCAATCCCTGGCAAAGATTGATATAAGGCTGGATATCGCCCCTGGTTCCGAGTGCAGGCACGATAATTTTCATGTTTTTACTCCGAATATATATTATATATATATATTCGGAGTATATATTGTGTTCATTTGCCTGTCAAGGGTGCTTTATGGACACCAAGGCGGTGATTTATTTTGGAATCAAAGAGGCGCACCGAAACCCGGCGCGCCTCCTGGCAATAATAATCCATTTATATATCCCGGTACAAACCGAGTTAATTGGTAACTCGCGCCTCTCCCACTCCGATGGTGACTTCAATTCTGATCTGATCGTCGGCGGCCGCGTAACCCGGCGAGGTGTAATCCTGGCCCCAGAAGCCTGAGCCGTTCGGCAGCGCGCAATTTCCGACACCGGTGGTGCAATCGACCTTTACGGCCGCGCTGTCCGGGATGCGGATCTCCGCGTCTCCGGCACCGATGCTGACGCTTACATCGATATCCGAACCCGCCGGAAGAGTCAGGATAAGCTGTCCGGCGCCGATCTTTACATCCACCGAAGTCACCTTAAGCCCCGACAGATCGGCGACGATCTGCCCCGCCCCGAGCGAAAGCTCAATGGTGAGCGGAACGCGCCCGGTGAGCGCCAGATCCCACGTATGATCGATCCCGGTAGTATTAAAGAAGTATGTCTGCGGCCACCGGCTTTGGATATCCACGTTGACTTTCGAGCCGGTGAAGGTATGACCGGAGGTCACCGATTCGTTCGGCGCCTGCCGGATCATCCCCGCGATCACGCTCGGCGAGTCTTCCGACAGCCCATCGACGGTCATTTGCCCGGCGTCCAGGGTGAGGTGGATATCTCCGGAGGCGGCATCCCCCAAATCGTAGGCGATTTCCTCGGACGTTAGTTTTCCGCCCGTCTTTTCCGGCCCTGTTCCCATCAGGTAAATCCCGCCCACCAACAGCGCCAGGACAATCAACAGCGAAGCCACCGCCCCGATAAAAGACCGGCGGGCAATCAGAATATCCGCCCCGACGGCGATGATAATCAACGGCCACAGCCGGAACGCGACTTCCCAAAGGCTCCATTGGAGCATGTTCAATTGCTGAAGCAGGAGCACAATCCCCAGACCGATTAGGATAAACGGACCGACGATGCTTAACCCGCGATCGCGTGATCTCTCGTTCATGACATCACCCTTCCTTCCGGCTGCCGCGCAGAATGAGCGCCACACCCAGGGTAATGATCAGGATCGGCCACAGAGTCGACCAGTTGATCCACATCGTCAGCCATCCCAGCCCAAGCATTTCCCCCAGCCGCTCGGCGAACAGGACCACGCCCAGGACGATCAACCCCGCCCCAAACCATAAGCCGGCTTGCGGATGGGGAGTTTGGGTGACCTGGCGGATGTCCTCACCGACTCCCTTCATGCCCTCTCCCAGGCGTTCGCCGACGCTGCCGCTGCTCGTCTCGGCTCCGCCCTCCACGGGCAGGAGGATCCAGAGGATGATGTAAATCAGAAATCCAAATCCCTGGGTGAACAACAGCACCAGAAAAATCAGGCGGATGATCGTCGGATCTATCCCGAGATATTTTCCGACTCCGCCGCTTACGCCGCCGAGAAACCGGTCGGTCCTGCTTCGATACAATCTATTGGTCATTTGCCACTCTCCTTGATTATTTAATTTCCACGGCGCCAACGCCGGTTTCGATATGGATGTCGACGGAGTTTTCCGCACGGTCGTACTCCGCGGATTGATAGCCGCCGCCGCTGCGCGGGAAGCGGTTTGGATCGACGGTGATGCCCGCCAGGCCGCTTTCGACCGCGATGCGCGCCGCCACGCCGTCCGGGATGCGCAGCACGACCGACGCCGCACCGGAAGACACGTTAACTTTCGTTTTTCCGGCGCGGGACGGAAGCGTCATGTCTGTTGAGGAGGCGCCGGTCTTGAGGCGGACTTCTTCCACTTTCATCGCGCTTAAATCCACTTTGGATTCCCCGGCCCCGGTTTCCAGGTCCAGCGTCATCGGAATCCCCGCATTCATCTGCACGTCCCACAGGATCGGAGTCCAGGGACCGAAGATCCACGGTCCGCCGAAATTCATCCAAAGATCCTCGGGGACGCGCAGTGCGGCATCGAGCGTATCCCCCTGCCGGTATTCTTCATGGCGGACTCCGCCGGTGAAGGAACCCGACGCGAGGACGTCCGGTCCGGCCCCTCCCCGCAGGGTCAGACGGCCGGCGCCGTGACGGATGCGCACATCCGCCCGGGCGGCCCCCTTCAGCGGGATGGAGACATTCTCCGCCGCCATCGGCTTCGGGGTGATTCGCGACCATATCAGCAGCCAGGCGCCGACGAAGATCAGCGCGGCCGGCCAGAGGAACGGCCAAACGTTGACGGCGAGCAGGTTGCCCGCCAGGAGGGCGGCGCCCACCAGGATGATGAGCGTCCCCCAGAAGATGGCTCCGTACTTCATGACGGTTCTCCCGACTGCCCGCCGGAAGATCCGATGCGCTTGATCAGCGGTTGCACCAGAACCACCAGCCCGAGCACGATGATCAGGACCGGGACGGCGATGCCGACATTGGTGATCCCGCCGAAGAGCGAGCCGAAGATCAGGTAAGCGACGAGGCTGAAGATGATCAGCCCCATGGCGTCGGTAAGGCCCTTAAGCGGGTGGCCGGAAAGCAGTTCATTGAGGAAAATCCCCACCCCGACAAAACCGGGGATGAGGGTCCAGGCGTAAGACCAGGTGAGGAAGCCGCCGCCCAGCGCTGTCTGCCAGTAGAAAATGCCGCCGATGCCGGCGACGATGCAGACCGGAATGATCATGCCGGTGGCGCCGGCGGCGATACCAATGATCGCCAGGAGCAGCGCCACGCCAAAGAGCACCAGCGCGGGCGCATTTTCACCCCGGAATATTTCATTGAGGCCGGGGACGATCTGAAGGACAAGAAAAATCACGCCCAGCAGAATGAGTGCCAGTCCGGACCGCAAACTTGATTTGGATGGGGAATTCATGAACAACCTCCTGTGGAATAAAATGGCTTGGATTATGATGCCAAACGAACAATGGAGACAACCTTACAGTACCATATACGCCCATATAAAAGCTGTGTTTTGCAGTCCTCCAGCGGGGCGATATTGTGCCGATATCCGGTCTATTGGCTTTACCCCGGGAAGTGTAATTATCTGAGCTGCCATTCCCTCCATTCATCCGCCATCCTCCCGGCGAGGCGGTATTTCCAGGCCTGGAGGAATGATATTTTGTTTCCGGATCAAAATGCTTGCAGTGATTTTAATAATTAGACAGCGGTTCCCTGGGTTTTGTTACAAATGGATTTCCAATAGTAAAAAACAAACAAAGAAGCCTTCCCTCGTAGGTCGGTCCGGGGGAAGCCAAGCATGAAGAAAGCGATTATCTTTCTCGCTTTTTACTCTTTCCCATCCTGATAAAGAAGGGATGGCCCTACGGAATATATTGGAGTTATTTTGCCCTGTTACTCTATATTTTTTTCCACTGCGCCCCTTCGGCCGCCTGACTGAGGATCACTTCGGGCGGGATTCCCGTCGCGTCGAAATATTTTGTAGCCAGTGTTTCGGCGAAGGCCTCGGCTTTTTCGCGCTCGACCAGTTGGATGGTGCACCCGCCAAAACCCGCGCCGGTCAGCCGCGCGCCGTAGCAGCCCGGGATGGACCGGGCTGCGTCCACCATCGTATCCAATTCGGGAATGCTTACCTGATACAAATCGCGCAGGCTGGCATGCCCGGCGTACATCAATTCTCCGGCCGACGGAAGATCCCCGCGCCGGAAGGCGTCCGCCATCAGGAGTGTCCGCTCGCATTCGCCGACCACGTGCTCCGCCCTCATCCGCACCAGCTCGGGAAGCGAATTGCTTTCGATCCGCAGCATATCCATCGTCACATCGCGCAGCGCCTTGATCTGTGGATGGGTGCGGGTGAGAATCCGGACGGCTTCTTCGCACTGCTCGCGCCGTTCGTTGTAGCCGCCCTCCTCCAGTTTATGGCGCACGCGGGTATCCGCGATCACGAGCGCCGCCTGGGGCGGGATCGGGATGGTTTCAAATTCCAGCGACCGGCAATCCAACAGCAGGGCAAAGCCCTCTTTCCCGTGCAGCGAGGCAAATTGGTCCATCAATCCGCATCGCACACCGGCAAACGCATGCTCCGCCTGCTGGCAGAAGCGCGCCAGTTCCATCCGCGAAGCTTCCCACCCGCCCGCCGCCTGGAAGGCCATCGCGAAGGCCACTTCGAGCGCGGCCGAGGAGCTTAACCCGGAGCCGATCGGGACCGTCGAGGAGAACACACCGCGCAAGCCATGCACGGCGCGGCCGGACCGGGCCAGTACCCAGGCCACACCCGCCCCATACCGCGCCCAGGGCGGATACAAACGGGCCTGTTCCTCTGCCGGCTTGGAAGGATCCGGCAACGGCAGGGATATTGTTTCATTGATATCCAGGGCTGTGATCTCCAGAACCGGGTCGGGGTGCGGAGACGCCGCGAGGAATACCGCGCGTTCAATGGCGGCGGGAAACACCCAACCGTCATTGAAATCCGTATGCTCGCCGATCAGATTGACCCGTCCGGGGGCGCGGGATATTCCCGCCGGTTGGGTGTGAAACCTTTCCTCGAATGCGGCTTTTACCAATCCTTCGCGTTGCAGGTCGTGTGTCATGATTCTTCCTCTTCTTCGAGGAGAAGACCCTCCTCGACCATGCGGTTTCTTAATTTACTCGATCCCAGCCGTGTGACAACGTAAACCGGTCCGTCGAGTCGGACGAGTGTACCGCGGTCGCGCTCCGCCAGGGCGGCGATCTTCTTCGCCGCCTCCGGATTGCGGGGGAGCACGATTTTTCCCGGCCGCACCGCCGCTTCCGTGCCGTGCTGTTCCCAGCGTTGAACGGCTTTGCGCAGCGCGGCGGATGCCCGGCCGGTCAATGTTTCCAGCAGCGGCAGGATATGCGTTGCGCGCACGCCCTGGTCCCGCGCGCGGGAAAGCGAACGCGGGGATATCCGGTAAACATACGCTCCGCCCTTCGGCGGAAGCCAATCCGAACAGCGCGCCAGCTGGTATCGCAGGAGCAACGGGGTCCCCGGCAGGATGACCAATGCTCCGTCCGGACGGAGGCGGGCGTGGATCTCAGCCGGCTTGCCGGCGGATGTTTCTCCGCCAAACAGCGCTTCGGACTGCGGAGTCAGCCGGAAAGCTTTCGGGGCGCCACGCGGCGCGAGATCCACCGCGCCCAGCCAGGCCAGCGGGCCGGCAAGGTAGAACCGGACGAGCTCACCTTCCACCCGGTCCCAGGAATCGATCCCGCGTAGGAATTCGCCCGTCTCATCGCGCATTTGCCAGACATCAAACTCCGAGGCCGGGCGTAGAAATTCCATCCGCGCCTGCCGGACGAGCGTCACCGCGGATTCGATGGTGCACCATTCCCCGCGCGGCGCGGCCCGCAGCGCTTCGAGGAATTCCTGCCGGGCGCGGACGGGATCATTCGGCCATTCCCCTTCCACATTCAGGCTGCCGGCCCGGGCCAGATCGTTCCATCCCGTGGAATCTTTCCACGCGCCGATGAGGACGGCGGCGGCATCCTCAGGCGCCCGTTCCAGAAACGCGCGCGCTGATTCGGGCGACGGTTGAAGCGGATCGCCCTGAAGCAGCTTTTTTTCCGCAAGCAGGCGAAGCAGGAGCGGAATGGAAGCCGGCTCTTTAATATGGCGCTTAAGCGGCTCATCCGGATACCAGCGTGGGGAATCCTTCCATGCCGGAGGCGGCCAATTGCGCGCAAAGGCGAGTATCGTGCAGGCATCCTCCGCCGCCCGCGCGCCGGCTTGATAGACGGCCTCCCGGCGGTCCGGTTGATAGGAAAGCAGGCTCCATACCGGCTGGGTATCGGAAGCGCCGGCCGGAATCAAGGCTTCGAGATCGCCCGGCAGAAAAATGTACTCCTGCGAACGGCTCCCGGCGCGGATGAACGCCCGCCCCAGCCAGCCGGCATACCACAGCCCCTCGGAGACCGACACCGGATTGCGCCAGGGCTGCTCGCGTTGTTTGCGTGCCGGCCCCATCGAACGAATTTCCCCGTAGCGGTGGAAAAATTCGGCCACCGGCAGTTTTCCACCTGACCGGCGAAGGACCGAGACGGCCTCGCGCGCAGGTTCGGGGAGCGCCCGGTAGTTATTGGCCACCCGCTCGGGGTTCAGAATCGCGACGATCAACTCCGGGAGCGGGTCCCGGGCCGATGCGGGATATTCCACACCCCACGCTTCGGCGATCACCCGCCAATGATCCACCGTCTCATCCTGGAGCGCGTGCAGAAGGGTCAGCATGGCTATACGATCACCTGCAGCGCGCCGGGGACAATCTCCACCGTCACCGCGCGCACATCGGCCGCATACGGGGCGAACATTTCACCGTCGGCCTGGATCGGAAGCGTCCTATCGGAGGATAGGTGCAGCTTCCGGAATTGACCGAGGTGCACTTCCGGAAAGCGCTCCTGGGTTCCGCGCATGAACTCTGGGATAAGCCTCAGCATCTGCAGCCGGGAAATCGATTCCACCAGCACATAATCCAGCTTGCCGTCATCCATTACGGCCGCCGGCGTAGTGCGGAATCCCCCGCCCTCGCGTGTGCCATTGCCGAGGGTGAGCATCAGAAACCGTCCCGCAAGCGGTCGTCCGTCAATATCGATCGACAGATGCGGACGCTCGTACTTTAGAATAATCGTCTGCAGCGTGGCGGCCAGGTACATCAGGAACCCATGCAGCCATGGGATCGACCGGGATTGGATGTTGATCGCGGCATCGAATCCGATGCCCGCAACGTTGCACCAATATTCGTTCCGGCCCGAAGCGTCACGGATGGAGCCGCAGTCGGCCGGTTTACAGCGGGGCTCGTTAAAAATCCGCCGCAGTGCGGCCGCCGGATCGGGCAATATATCCATGCCCCCGGCAAAATCGTTTCCCGACCCGAGCGGAACCACTCCCAGGCGCGGCCTGCGCGCCGGATTCGTTTTCATTAATCCATTGACCACCTCGTGCACAGTCCCGTCGCCTCCCAGTGCGACTATCGTCTCATATCCCGCCTCCGCCGCAGCCATCTCGCCGGCGTGCCCGGGGTACTCGGTGCCGATCCAGTCGGCTCCCCCCCATTCGCGGGAAAGCCGGCGCAAGTCCTCCGCCACCCGGCCAGATCTGCCGCGATCCGCTTCCGGGTTGAAAATCATGCGAATTCCGGCCATTCCATGCCCCTCCGAAAAATGGGGTGATTATGCGGGCCAAATCGGCTGAATTATAAAAGAAATGTATCCACTCAGGCCGATTGCACTTTCCGGTGCGCCGAAACACCGAAAAGTGACGAAAATACCGAATATATTTTTACAAATCTCTGAAAATATCATCCTGAGCGCCCATCCTCGTAAGGCATGCGCTCAGGACGATCTCTTTTCCAGAGTTTTTTAGAATAATCCATGCAATTGTATCTTCTCCGTGCCCCCGGCCAGCCTCAATCGTGGCGGGCTGCCCCGAGCGTGCAAAGCGCAAGCGGGGCAATCCGCGTATGCACTTATCGGCCTGAGCAGAAACATAGATATGGACAATTCGGACCTCATCCGATGGATTGTGAAGGTTGTTTTTTTATTGTCAATTCGCTGGAATGGAAAAAACCGTTTTCCATCATTCCATTAAGATCCTGATGGCGGGTCTTGAAAATCGGTTGTGCCAAGTGATTTTCCATCAAATATTTTTGTTAATAATCTGCGTCCGAATTCTTTTGTTTTAACCTTACCCCCCTTGACGCGACCGTCAGGTTGGGTAAACTAAAAATGCTTTAAAAGCCCGGACAGGCTCCTGAGATTCAGATGCAGGCAGCTTCCGACAGGAAACCGGATAGCACGCTCACAACCGTGCGATGGCACGGTTCGGGCCAATATCACCGAGGAATCGGCGCGTAAACCGGTGGGATTGTCTGAAGAAGCGCCCGGCAGCTGTTCCCCGGCGGGGAATTTTCTGGACACGGAAATTCCGGGCTTTCTTTTTTAACATTTTATTTCACTTGCTCCTTGCGGTAATCGATCGGAAGGAGTGTTTTTATTCAAGTCACTTCGATTGCCATTTACACAAATATTCCACCGCGCTCTACGAAGTTCAACCCAGCAGCTTTTGTCCCGACACCCCCGAGATTATATTTATTCTTGACACATACCATACGGTATGGTATGTTTGTGCATACTAAGAGGTATGGAAGATATGGGCTGGATAACAAAGCAGGACTGGATAGAGGCGGGCTTCTCTATCCTGGGCGAAAGCGGCGCTTTGGATTTGACCATCGACCGTTTGACCAAGCGTCTCGGTGTGACCAAAGGATCTTTCTATCATCACTTTAAAAATTTTCGAACCTACACGGAACACTTGCTTGCTTTCTGGGAGAGGAAGAATACTCTCGATGTGATCGAATCCACAGAAAAAGCGGATATATCTTCAACCAGATTCGAACGCTTTCTGGAGAGTCTGGATACGCTATCGCCCTACCCGGAAATCGCCATCCGTGCTTGGGCTTTACAGGATAAAGATGTCCGCACCTACGTGGAACACATCGATAAATTCCGGATAGCCCAGGCGCAGCATTGGTTCGAAGGACTGGCCGCCAATCCCAAGCAGGCGAAAATTTTTGCACGCCTTTTCCATACCATACTGGTGGGCAGTTATACCGTCTTGCCGCCCGTTCTGGGCGCACCACTGAAGCAGCAAGTCCGTGAATTCATCCGCCTATGCAGCGCAAGCGGCAAGCCGCACAGGAAAGACGCCAAAAAGGGGAAAGGAAAAGCTACCGCGTAGCGGTGTTTTCATATACCCGGTTCGACCAGCCGGGGCACGCAAGATCACCCTATCGTGAAAAAAAGAACTGAAATTCCAATCCGATATGCGCTTGTAGGTATTTTTACATACTGCAAGAGCAATTATTCCCGCAAGGAGCATTCGAATGAAAAGCAGAGTTCTAGGTTCAATAATATTGCTCGATTTGGTTCTGATCCTTATCTGGCTGATAGTCCTGATCGCTTTGAATATCGCCAAAGGACCGATAGAGAGATACGAGCAAGCTTTATCTTTCGCCACGGAACGAGATTGGATCTTTTATGGATTCACGTACGTCAATGCGATACTACTGACCATAGTCGGAACGGCTATCTACGCCGGATTGTACGCATTTCTACGGCGCGACAATCCATTGTTGGCCGCCATAGGATTCGTGTTCGCGCCGATGTACGGCCTTATCGCCCTAGGTTCATATCTCTCACAACTTGTCGTCATTCCCCGGCTGATCGAGATGTTGGCGATTCCCGAATACCATGCTGCGGCGACAGTGCTGCTTCACCACATGATACAGATGTGGCCAAATTCGTCTTTGTACCTATTCGACCAATTCTCTTACGCTATTGGCAGTATCACCGGGATCATTTTTGGGGTGTTGCTCTACCGCCATAGTAAACCGATGCGATGGGCCGGGGGACTGCTTGCGTTGAGCGGCGCAACAGGCCCCTTCATCGCGGTGGGCGTTATCGCCGGGTTGCCCCAGCTGGTAAACGTGCCATCCATGCTGGGCGGCATCTTGGCGATGCCTGCCTATGTTTTGCTTGGGCTGGCATTCCTGCGGAAGGGATCCGGGGCTGGAGAGGAATGGTAGCCTACCGGTAATATCTCCTCTTTGCGAGAAACGGGAGAACTCCGCGTCCGGGAGTATGTCCGGATCGATGTAACACGGCAATTCACTTGCTCAGAAGGCGGCACCTGCCGGTTCGCCTTTCTCTAAAGGGATAAAATACCTCCAGAACACCGAAATCGCCATCGCATAGAAGAGGCTTGTCGCCAGGAAAAGCGGCGTAAAACCCCATCTGCTTTGCACGAATCCGGAAAGCAGCGGCCCGACAGCCCATCCGGCCTGCCACGCAACCTGTAAGAGGCTGCTGATCACCCCGCGTTTCCCGGCCGGGGAACTCTCCATGCAGAAAGCGGAATACAGCGGGACCGACATATTCATCAACCCGGAGCGCAGGAAGAAGGCCGCCGCCGCTCCGGGTAGGAACGGGACGAATCCCAGCAATAACAGGAAGACCAATGATCCCGTTTGGGTGACAATCACCGCCCGGATTTTCGATCCCAGACCGCGCGCCACTCTTGGCGCAACCATGGTTGCCAGCCCGGTAAACACCGCGGAAAGCGAAAACAACACTCCCAGCGTCGAATCGGATACGGAAAATCGCTGACGGAAGAATAAATTAAGATATGGGATAAGCAGCGCGGCGCCAAAGCCAATCAACAGATTGGGAAGGCACATTTGAAAAATGCGGCTTCTCTCCCCGGGCTCCCAGGATTTTTCCGGTTTCTTTTCCTCCACGGGCGCGGAATTCCGGGGATAATTCTTGAGCAGCAGCAGCGGGATTAAGGCAAACGATCCGATAACCAATCCGGCAAGCATCACGATCCGGTAGGATTCCGCGCTGCCCGGGACGATGTTCCACACGGAATTCAGCCACCCCGGCAGCTGGCCCGCGATCAGGTTTCCCCCCGCCCCGGCCAGGATCTGCAGCGCGACGTTCGACGAAAATAAAAAAGGCCGCTCCGCCGCTCCGGAGTGTTTCATCAGGAACGGATTGACGCTGAGTACGTACAGGATGCTGCCCGCACCCTGCAACGCCACCGCCCCCAGCAAAATCACCGGGGAATTCGTGAGGAGGACCACTCCGTACGCGGAATATGCAAGCGCCAATCCCAGCAGCATGCTCGTCCGGTATCCGATCCGATCGGCAAGACGCCCGAGGGGCATTCCAAGGACGAGAATGCTGATGGCCGGAATGGAATTGACTATTCCAAGGAAGCCGAGATCGTATCCCCTGGCGAGGATGAAGAAATTGAAAAACAGCATGTAGAATGCATACGCCATGCCGTCGATAAAAACGGCGAGGATCAATAATCTGGCGTTTCGTTGAAAGCTGTGGAAGGGTTGGAAAAAGCTCCCGCCGGGAGGGGACACGCGGTTCATGTTAAAGCGGGCGGGTATGCATGAATATTTTCCGGATCTTTTCGATCGCCGGATGGGCTCCTTCGAACAGCACCCCCTGCATGCCGATGCGATTGGCGCCGTCGACGTTTTCCTGGACATCGTCGAAAAACATCGCCTCGCCGGGAGATACTCCCAGCCGTGATAGCGCCAGACGGTAGATTTTTTCGTCCGGTTTGCGGCATTTTTCCACGCCGGAAAAAACAATTGCATCAAAGGACGCGGGATTGACCCACTTCGCCATGGCCGCCTGCGCCCCCAGCCAGCCGTTGCTGATCACCCCGGTCCGGATCCGGGTACGGAGTTTGCGGATGAATACCAGCAGGTTTTCATCCCATTGATCCCCCGCAAAGAAATCCTCACGCAATTCCATCAACTGCCGGGGAGACAGATGCAGCAACCGGCCGACTTCCTGCCAGACATCACGCTCCGAGGCTTCGCCGACGGTGGACTGCTGAGCAACCGGATTATCAAAAACTATTTTTACCAATTGGCCGGGCGGCAATCCAAGCCGCTGTTCCCATTCCCTTCTCGGTTCAGGGTTTTCCGTCCGTAGAATGACACCGCCGATATCGAAAAAAACCGCGCGAATGGCCATAGCTCACCTGATTCCGTATCGTTTCCGGCACCCGGACGGCGCTGAACCCGTCCGGCAGGCTGCGGGATGAAGCGGGGGGTTGATGACAGCAGGATTTTAACATGCGCCGGGTGAGGGCAGGAAACCGCCGGATGGGATTTTGCCCATTGTACACGCAAAGGCACGCCGGGAACCCGGCGACACGGCCTTCCGCTCTCCCTTTATCTGTCCAGCTATCCAGCCTTCCGGGAATATTTCCGCCAGGCGCCCTAATGCCGTTGGCTGGCAACGGTACCGGTATTTCCGCACCGGCAGTATACTTCGCTGTATCCGGGCGCAGATTGAATGGGAAGGATTTCCCCCGTTAAGAAAAGAAACCCGGCTACGCGCTTCGGATGGGTGCCGTATCCGGATCACGGAAGAAGGAGACTCCCGACCCGATGGTTCTTTCTACCGAAGACCTCATAAAAATAATCCTGGCCATCCTCGCCGGCGGCGCAATCGGATTGGAGCGGGAATTCCGCGATAAAGCGGCGGGATTCCGGACGTTGATCTTCATTTCCGCCGGCGCCGCGCTGTTCACCATCTTTTCCATCCGGATCGGAGGGAATGGTGATCCGGGAAGAATCGCGGCGGCACTGGTAACGGGCGTCGGGTTCCTCGGCGCGGGCGTGATCATGAAAGAGGGGACGCGGGTGATCGGCCTGACAACCGCCGCGACGATCTGGTTCATTGCCGCGCTCGGGATGGGTTTCGGCGCCGGCGAATACGCGCTGACGCTCGTGATGACCGCGATCGGCCTCGTGGTATTGTGGATCTTCCCGGCTTTCGAGCACCGGATCGATAACATCCGCGAGGAACGCGAATATGAGATCACGTTCACGTTCCAGCCCGAAAAACCGGGCGTCCTGGATGCGCTTATCCACACGCATCATGTGCAGATCATCGGGAAGAAACAAAGCAAAAGCGGATCCCGCATGACTTGCACCTGGCGGACGGTTGCCTCACCGGCGGATCATGAACGCCTGATGCAGGTGCTGCTGTCGGATCCGGACATCGAATCCATCCACTATTGATCCGATGCGCGCGGAATACCGCATGGCGTCCTGAGGTTGTACCTTCGAGTGGGTGGAAGAAAATGGGGATGGATCGGGGGAACGCCGAACCTTGCCGATTACCGGACCGTCCGTATTTTTTCCATAACCAGACCGGATTGTCCATCCCGGTAATAATTTACTATCCGTGAGAAAAAGGCATACCCAAACCGTTCATACATCCGGATGGCCGGCTGGTTATCCGTCCGAACCGTCAGGCGAATGCTGTTCCCCGGCAGGAGTTCCTCGCACCGGGAAAGCAAAGCCGATCCGACACCCTGCCGGCGAAAATCCGGATCCACCCCGATGCTGGCGATCATCGAAATCCTGTCGCTCCACGCCGGTTCGGCGATCGCCAGGCCGATAAGCCGTCCGTCCACCGACGCCTTCAGGCGCACCCCGCCCGGCCACACCAAAGCGCTCATGACATCCAGGAGCGGCCAGGCATCCGCGCCGAAGCAAACGCGTTCCAAATGCAGGACCGGGCGCAGATCCCGGAGCGATGCCGGCGCGATGATCAATCCTTCCATAACCGTCCTGCCCTCCACCGGATATCCTCCCGGTCGCTTCCCGGTTCCGGTACGAAGCCGGGAACGGCCGCAAGCACATCGGCCGTTCCCGGTTTTCTGCATGAATACCGCAAAGAGTCCCCGTTGCGCGGATTACTTCTTCGCGAGGACGTTTTCGATCAAGGACGTGAATTCCAACGGGAAGATGAATTTCGTTGAAGCGCCCGTGCCGAGTGCCTTGAGTGTGTCGAAATACTGCAGGGTCATCGTCTTTTGGTCGATTCCCTGGGCAGCGGCGAAGATGGTCTTCAGCGCCTGCGAGAACCCTTCCGCGCGCAGGATGTTCGCCTGCCGTTCGCCTTCCGCGGTTAGGATGGCGGACTTCTTCTGGCCTTCGGCCACGTTGATCGCGGCGTCGCGGTTGCCTTCCGATTCGGTCACGGTCGCGCGGCGTACGCGCTCGGCGGCCATCTGCCGGTTCATCGCATCCTGAACCTCGCGCGGCGCGATGATCTCGCGGATTTCGACGTTGGTCACCTTCACGCCCCAGCGCTCGGTGACTTCGTCCAACCGGGTGCGCAGCACCTGGTTGATGTGTTCGCGCTGGGAGAGCACGTCATCAAGCGGGATGCCGCCGATGACCGAGCGCAGGGTTGTGGTCGCCATGCCCTGGGCGGCCTGTTCGAAGGAACCTACCTGGATGACGCTCGAGGTGGCATCTAGAATCTTGTAGAACCAGAGGAAGTCGATGTTGATCGGGGCGTTGTCTTTGGTGATGCAGACCTGGTGCCCGATTTCCCGCACCTGTTCCCGCAAATCCACCTTGCGCGGTTCATCAACGAACGGGATCAGCAGTACGAGGCCCGGCCCCTTGGCGCCGATGCTGCGGCCCAGACGGAAAATGACCAGGCGTTCGTACTCGCGGACCACGCGGAATACGTTGCCGATCAGTACCAGCAGCGCGACAACAGCTACCGCGCCGATGCACAACCCGGCGACGACGATTGAGGATGATGTTTCCATAAAAGCCTCCTGGTTTGAAAATACGATCAGGTAAAAAGTACGTACCGGCGAAGAAATATCTCCACCTCAGTATAATACGAGATGATCGTTTCGGGTTTTCTCCAGCCGTGGCCTTCGCCGGGGAACAATCGGTACAGGTTCGGTACGCCGCTGCGAGCAAGCGCGGCGGCAATCTCCCCGGTCTGGCTCGGCGGGACGACGTTATCCTCCTCTCCCTGAAAAACGGCCAGCGGATCGCGAATCCGGTCCGCATGGAACGCCGGCGACCATGCCTGGAATTTCTCCTGGTTGTCAGGAAGCTTGCCCACCAACGTATCCAGATAATGTTTTTCGAATTTTAACGTTACCTCATTCACGGTGAATAAATTCGATACGCCATACAGGCAGATCCCCGCCCGGAAAAAACCCGGATGGTGAATCAGGCAATTCAAGACGGTATACCCGCCCGCGCTCCCGCCTTTGAGAACAAGCCGCGACGGATCCGCCAGCCCGCGTTCCACAAGCGCCTTGGCGCCGGAAACCGAGTCCGCCACATCCACTTCGCCCCACTTCCCGCGCAGCGCATTGCGGTAGGACCGGCCGAAGCCGGCGCTTCCGCGGTAGATCACAGCCAGGCAGGCAAATCCGCGGCTGGTGAAAAACAACGTATCCCCCGAAAACGCGGCCGGCACCAGGGATGTCGGTCCCCCGTGAACCAGGATGATCGCGGGCGGCGCGCCCTTTGCGGCGAACCGGGGATTGTGGGCGGGGAAAAACAGCCCGTGCACCTCCGCGCCGTCGTCGGATCGCCAGGTTACCGGCTCGGGCTGCGCGTGTTCTTCCTCCGCCAGCCGTTCCGGGGAA
>Ga0315536_1000808_pt1 | contig 15775 bp, 11 predicted proteins | sample SalMarSW160230MG_FD_203093 | JGI IMG/M metagenome (GOLD analysis project Ga0315536, IMG submission 203093) | Salt marsh sediment microbial communities from the Plum Island Ecosystem LTER, Massachusetts, United States - Salt Marsh Sediment SW1602-30 ... | reverse complement strand
GGGTTGACGATTCCAGTACTTGGCTTCTGCAAGACGCATCACAGCCGCATCCTTTTCAGAAAGCAGAATGAATTCAGCATCACTTTCGACTATCTCTAACTGGTCAAGGAAGGGTGTTACAGCCCAACCACCGGTTCCCATTTTAGTTAGATCGATAAGATCTCCACCATCACGAATCTTGACTCTACCCATAGCAGAACCTCGTGCAGAAGCAACAATGTGAACACTATCACGAGTTGTTCTTAGCATTGATGAAACATCTTCTACGATTTTATCACTATACTTTTGATCTCTAAAGAGATTCACGTCGCTATAGAAGACCTCCCTTTTCGAAGCATGAAGATTGATTTTTAGAAGATTGTAGATTATTTCCATAACACGAGCAGTTCGTGTTGCGTCTACAACAGATGCAAGTGAATGATATGGTCTGGATATTGTTCGCATTCCAAGTAGTAGTAAATCACGTATTTCATCCCAAACGATATTATCACCGGATCTACTAGGAATTTCAAATGCAGGACGACCAGAAATCATTGTTTCATTTAGCATCTCTAGGGCAACTTCTACTAATCTTTCAAGAGTATCTTCGGGGCGTAGAGAAACAACCTGTACAGTTTCAACTTGTTCAGGATCATCTACACTCTTTGGTGCTCTAGCACGTATATCAGCAGCAACCCATTTCTCCTTCATTTCTGTTGTAAGATCAGTCACAGACTTAGGAACTGGCAATCCAGAAGATTTCTTGATTGCTTTGGGTTTCGTTCTCTTTGGTGGTGCAGGTACCTTTGTTTTCTTCCTTGAAGGTTTTATCGTTGGTTCAATTTTCTTCTTGGACCGTTTCTTCGTAGGTTTTTCTTCAGTAGTGATGGGGATTTCTTTTTTCACTGCAGATACTTTCTCCTTTGGTGGCTTTGTGTCTTTTCCAGTAATGATAGTTGGAGTTGATGAATCACCTATGATTCTATCAATCTCTCTTCGTTGCATCATCTCTCGTGCCTCAGCAACAATCTTTGTTGCTCCTGCAACACTCAGTCCATCAACCTTCGAAGCAATGGCATCAGGTCGGGACCTTGATAACCGAGCTATTGAATTGTAACCAGCTCTTTCAAGAGCAAGTGCCATTTTAGACCCAACACCGGGAACTTTACTAAGGGGAATTGTGGGGGTTGATGTATCATCTTCAGATTTGATTTCAGTGTCAGGTTTTGCAGGTTGATCCATCTTTCTAAGCAAGTCTTTTGCCGCAATAACTAAATTTTGAGCTCCCGTACTACTTAACCCGTCAATCTTCTTTGAGAGTGATGGTGCGCGTGACCTCGATATTTTCTCGACAGAATCGTATTTTGCAGCAATTAATCTGTCTGCCAATTTTGAACCAACGCCAGGAAGATTTGTGATTGGGATTCCAGACTCTGAAACGCTAGTAGAATCAGGTTTCTTTTTTGGAGCTGCTTTCGCTACACCTTCTTTTTTCGGTTTCTTGGCTGCAGTCTTTGCCTTTGGTTTAGCTTTCTTTTTCGGAGCTGCTTTCACTACACCTTCTTTTTTCGGTTTTTTGACTGTAGCATTTGTTTTTTGTTTAGGTTTCTTTTTCGGAGCTGCTTTCACTACACCTTCTTTTTTCGGTTTCTTGACTGCAGTCTTTGCTTTTGGTTTAGCTTTCTTTTTTGGAGTTGTTTTTTTGGTGGACCTTTTCTTAGCTGGAGTTTTCTTTTCTTTTGCTTTTTTCTTTGGCTCCTCCTTAACTAGGTCGCCAAGAGTAGATTGAACAATATCGGGCTGCTTCTTGGATTTCTTCTTACTCATCTAAAGCACCTCCATCATCGACTGATTCTTCATCAGATTCATCTAAGGGCATATCTGCGACTAAATCTGTGCCAATTCCATCAGTTTCGCTTTCTTCTTGGTCGTCTTCGGTTTCAAAACCTTGGATAGAATCTCGCAATCTACTCGCAATTGTTTCGACATCATATTTTGGTTTTTTATGACCATCATTCGCAATCATCACAAGACTCTGAGCAAATTGATCAGCATACATGGCAAGAATTCCAGCACGCTTAGCCTTTCTTCTATCTGTTTCTCTCCGTGTGATGAACCTTCTAAATTTACGTCCGGCTTCTTCAAGAGCGAGTTTGATTTCGCGAAGCAGTACTTCATCTTCAGCCAATGCCTGCTTTGACTGACCCTTGAACATCACGTGTACATATGCACCACAAACATGAATGAACACCATTATGGGACCACGAGGAATACCATTATCGAAAGTTTGTACCTTGTAATTCTTCCAATTAACCGTAGTAGCAGCCTTCCAAGTAGCACAATCGCTATTGTCTCTTAATTTTGGAACTCTATTTACAAAACGCCATAATACCATAGGAGCAGACGTTGCAGGTTTAATTTCGCCTCCATAAGCAATACAGACCTCGACAGCAAATGATAGTCCTTTTCCAGAAGTTGGCTTTCTTGTTACTGCAGTAGCAAAATCGGGATTGTAAGCCAATTTAATCGTTCGTTCAAAGACTTCCTCACCAACAGTAACTACTGTGTCGGTAGGGGGTGCAATGTATTCTTCATTTGAAAAGGCTCTATAAAGAAGCTCAACTTCGATTTTAGACAAAGAATCAGTTGGAGTTTTCAAGGAGAGAGCATCAAGGTGTCGTCGTCGAAGATCTTTACTAGCCTCATTAACAATCGTTTTTGCCTTATTGCTACTTAATCTAACGAATGCCTTTGTTAAGAAACTCTTCAGATCGGACTCGGTTGTTTCACGAAGTAAATCCTGAAATTCACCTATCCTAATGCTTGAAGGATGTGGTTGTGCATATTTGGGTTCATCGGGGAATATATCAACACGACGGGGATAGAAATTAACTGCACCATAGGGGTCGATAAAAATAATATTTACATGCGAATTAAGTAGCGACGCCATTTCAGCGTAAATATCTGCATACCCACGTCTGTATTGAATATTCAAATAATGAAGGCGAATGTATGTCCCATGATTGAACGGTAATTCAAGATTAATAGGGCCACCAGTGTAATCCTTTGTATTTGATGTGGTCGTATAGAAAGATGATGCAGTTGCGTCATTAGCATTGAATCGTTTTGATACAGTGAAGATAGGTTTTCCAGTTGTGTTCTGAGCGTCACTGAATGCTGAAGGTGCTCCAAAACCCTGACTACCTCTCGTCTGACGAAGCTTCTCGGATTTACTTGATGCTAAATAGATACCAAATTTTTCAAGATCAGAGGGAACCATTCCAACACCAGTATCAAAGCATGTGAATTCATATACCTTGAAACCTTCCTCATCATCTATTGGCACAAGATCAGGCATCTGAACTTCAGTAAGTTGCAGTACAACAAGAGGTTCTCTCTTGGTTAATAACGGACGAAGAGGCATCAAGAATTTTCTAAATTCGGTTATGCTTTCATCAATTGTGTCTTTTTTACGAGGAGGGAGTTCTACATCTTTTCCAGCTCTAACATCCCGCTCTAGTTTCTTACTCAGTGCAATCGAGTCAATTTGTTCTTCTTCTATTTTCTTTATAACCTGCTCGATTATTTCGGGGTCAGGACGCTCCTTGAGTCGAGGACGGCTCTTACCTTTCCACCACCATGATTCTAGTGCATCTATAGCATTATCCAAGAATTCTATTGTATACTGTGTGTGTTTATTGAGCCCTGTTTCAAAGCCTACTAGCTGTGTTCTTTTTCTCATGAACTTCGCAATTGTACCTTGTTTGATGTCACCTGAAGGTGCAAATGAAGCAGGAGTAGTTTTCTTTGGTTGTGCATTCTTTTCGGGACTCAATTCATATCTCTCCTTGTGAGGCCGTTGTCATTAATCGCGTATCATACCCTATTTCAAAGTGTTTTGCGCATTGACCAGTACTGCTCGAGTGCGTTTATTGCCATATTACTCTTTTCCGTGGCTAGCCCTGTTAAACAGCCCTAAGTTGCGAATGGAAAGTCATTAGTGTTTCAGTATTTTGAGATGCTTACTAATTTAAACTAAGAACACGTGTTCTAATATATTGATAAATATCTTTATGCGGTATGCAACCGAAATAAACTCGATGTCACCTGAAACGATTCGAGCATTTCCACTTACAGATTTTCCAGTTGTTGAACCACATAACGACGTGTGTAAATTAATTTTAGAAGCGTTAGAAAACTCGGCAAATGAATTGGACGATGGAGATATTCTTGTAATTGCATCAAAAATCATTTCAGTATCTGAGAATAGAATAATGAGAGCCAATGATGTCGAACCCACAGAAAGAGCAAGAAAAATTGCTCTAAAGAATGGCTTTGACCCATTGCATGTTGAACTTGCTTTGCGAGAGAGTACGGATGTAATTCAGACAAAGGGAGTTCTCATCACTGAAACACACTCTGGATTAGTATGTAATTTCAGTGGGATAGATAAGTCGAATGCACCTGAAGGAATCTACATTCTCTTACCAATGGATTCCGATACTTCTGCACATCAATTACGTAAGGCTTTGATGAAGGTAACAGGAAAAAAAATAGCTGTCATAATTTCGGATACACAAGGGAGACCATGGAGAAAAGGTTCAGTTAACGTATCCATTGGTTGTGCGGGAATTGCACCGTTCAAGTATAACAAGGGTAAGAGAGACCTCTATGGTAGGGTTTTGAAGAGGTCCACTGTATGTCAAGTGGATGAGATTGCAATGCTTGCAGAACAATTGATGGGACAAGCAGGGCAGCAGACACCAGTTGTCCTTGTACGAGGATATTCCTACTTGGATTCAGAAGAAGAGGCTAAGGATATCAATAGACCTAAGCATGAAGATATGTTTAGGTAAAAAGAGAGAAGTCAGGCTCCTCCGTAGAGGAACCCAATCGATCGTTGATTTTAGACTATCATACTTTGTGGCCGCAGCCATTGCAGAATTTAGCTCCTGCGGGATATGCCTGGCCACAGTTAGAACAGAATCCGCCGCCATCACCACCGCTGCCGCCATAGTCAACTTGAACAGAGTCGGGTTGACCGTCGCCATCAGCGTCTTCGCCATAGGTGATTCTCATCGACCCTCCACGACCGGCACCTTGAGCTCCTCGAATATCAAAAGTAGTTCCACCGCCACCACCGCTATGGGATGCTGCATGGCCACCACCGCTTTCACCAGAACCACCAAGAGGAGCTCCACACTTTGGACAGGAAACTGCATTTCCAGCTCCAGTTCCACAGTAAGGGCACTTTCCTTGATCCTGAGCATTATTGACATTAGCAACTACACCGGGAATTACTTTGTCCTGCTTGAATTCAAATTGCATATTTCCTCCAGCTTTCAATTCAATAACGAGTTTTTTTCCGCTTTGAGCAGCATTACTGATTGCTATAAGGGGTAGTGCAATGCTCTCAGTGTTACCCTTGTCATCCTTGTTATAGTATGAATCTCGTGTCCAGGAAGAAACGGCTGTTCCGACTGCAGCATATCCAATTCCTCGACCAACACTTCGTAGTGCGTGTCCACCAATACCACCTATCTGTCTTCCTGCGCCTTCTAGGAGAGCTGCTCCAGCTACTGCACCAGCAAGTGCACCAAATCTTTTGAAGCCACTTTGTTTCTTTGGTGCCTTGTACCAGACGAGGCGTACATCGGTTACTTCTAGAGATCCATCTTCTCCATCAAATTTTACATCTTTTTCACGAACCATTTTACGTTCGTAATCCATTGTCTGAAGACCTGACCCACCATGGGCCACCATCAGAAATCCTGGCCTATCACTCATATGTAAACACCGACGAAACCTTTACCTGAGCATGTATTAACTTTGTTGCCATTGAATTGATGACAATGGATTATAAAAAGGGATAGAGAGAGACCGCCCAAAGAACAGTCTATTCTCTATTATTCGTCAATTAATGAAATTGATTCGACTTCAGCAAGCACTTCTTCTTTAGTCAATTCTCCCAGAACTTCTTCCTCAGGAATCTTTTTTCCATTACCCCATGTAGCTTCTTCGATGATAGGACGTTCGTGTTTGAATCCATGGACAATCAGAATCACTCCTAGTGCAGAAACTACCCCACAAGACATCAGTGTTAGTGGGAACCCAATGATGGTCAGTAACCATCCGAAGATTGCAATTTGTGGAATCGCAAATATAGTGGCAATTGTTGGTGCAAGAGAGTACATACTGTTTCGAATCTTGTTCGGGATGACATCCAGTAGCACTCGCTGAGTAAGGATCTCTGCGAACCCTCCGAAAAAGGATGTAAGCACAAAAGTTGAGAATATCAGTACGATGGGCAAGAGATTCTCAACAGGCAGTGTCAAGAGTTGAATCCCTGTGAATGGCCAGTAGATGTTAATAACGTTCACAGATGATGCATCAGCAGGTGGGAATAGGAACATTATCGTTGCAAATACCCAGAAGAACACGAACCCACAGGTCTGAATCAATCGGAAACGTGGAATCCATTTCTTCGGCTCGAACCGCCTAGACCAGATACCTGACCGTTCTTGTGCAAAGATACCAGGAGTGAACAACAGTGTTCTGAAACTGGCGACTGCTACGTCCGTTATCAGGTACATGTAGTACATTGGGAATAAAATGAGATTTCCCCATACCATTATCGAACTAGTTGCCATCATGCCACCGATAACGATGTATCTAACATAGGGATACTTGAATAGAAAATTGACTCCACCTTTGAGGATACCAATGTATTCTCCCATAGCAGGTCGAGCCTCTCTTTCTGCCTCAACTTCTGGGAAGTCTTTAATCAGTATGAAAGCTGCGATTGCTAGTATGACCCCAAAAACTGCTTGAAACTGGAATACCCATGGTCTTGAGAAAACAACAGCAAGAATACTTCCTGGAATGAGTGAAGCTGTTGCAATAATCTGCATCATCATTCCCATACGACCCCAGAAAGCTCCGTATTGCTTTCTATCGGTATCTCCTGGCATTGCTACTCGGTAATTGTTATCGAACCAAGCTTGCCAAGCGCCACTTGCTTGGGATTGCGCTAGACCTGACAGGATGTAGACTAGCACAAGATAGAAGAATGGAGTTGAAACTGTTACAAAAGAGATCATGAGGAATGAAGCGGCAAAACACAACTGTGCAGATGCGATCACCCATCGTTGACCAATCCAGTCACCAATAGCTCCTGTCGGATAATCCAACAGAGTTTGTGTCACCATCTGAATAACTACTAATACACCAACAAGACCCATGCCCTGAAGGTAATTTCCAGGTCCACCTCCGAGTGCTTCTGCTACGAAAATCACGTAGAAAGTTGTTGAGAGGACGAACGTAAAGTTAGATATCGGTCCGAGGATTGTCAAGATTTTTGCCAGTCGCAGAACTTTCTCATTTGCGTCTGGGAGACCCAAGAAGGATTTCATTCGACTCATTTTCACTAAGCTCCAATATATTATAGATTTGAATTGTTATTTGTGTAAGTTACATTCCAGAACCAGTCACATCTATATTCAGAAAGTTCCCAGTTGCTTGTTGTTCGTTGTTTCATATCTTTACGCCCCCAAATGGGGCAGCGACCCTTGCATCACACTACCAGGATCGCTGCGGAGATAGAGTGTATATTGTCCGATTAACTGTAAGTGAAGCAGCATAGCTCATTGTGAAATGGTCTGACCACCGTAGCACAACGTTCCGAAAGACTGGACATTAACAGACCTGTTTTCCCTTGTCAAGCAGGGTTTGTTTGTTGACGGATCGTTTGTCATTGTCGTTCACCGTAGCCATGTGTGGGAGTCAAACATATATAAGGTTTATCTAACAAACCATATTTTATATTTGGTTTGATATAAACATTTTCATTGCAGTAATAATTTAACTCATGTACCATAATGGAATTAGAGTTTATTTTGCAGACTATTCTATCGGGACCGCCCGTGAAGAATGCTGGAGTCGGTCTAGACATAGTCAACTACCTCTGTAAGTATGCATGAGTGATTGCACGTGTTGATATCTGGCGTTTGATTCTCTTTGATCTCTTGTTCATTGGATTTACCTCCGGTAAGAGTAAGCGTGAGCTAGAGCGGTGGTACCCTGAATGGCGCGAGGACATTCATATTTCCGGTTTCGATTTCGTGAATTATTTACTAAGGCCATGTTGTTTCACAATCCTATATACGGTGGTCACTGGCTATGCTTCTTCTGAGACGAAGTGCCCAATTCTTGACCACTTGGTGACCATCAGGAAGACCGTTTAGAGCCAACCAGGAGGTGTTTCTCGTAGAAGTAGCCATGAGAAATTACCTCACAACAGTCATGTAAGCGTAAGTGATAGCCTCAGTGCGCTGAGCACTGCGGGATTTCTTGCCTGTGTGAACAGATGAGTGGTTGTTAGTTGTTAGAGCCATGATGTTTCACAAGATATACCGTTCAGAATTAGTATATATACCGAAGGCACTAATAGAGGTCACAAATAGGAGTCACATCTTGTGACTATACAGAAATGCTCTAAAACAGATGTAAGCGGGGACAAATTATGACAGTAGACGATTCAATCCAGCAGCTAATTGATTATTTTTCACAGCTAACCAAGGTTGAACTAGTCAAACGTTTTGGCGATACTAAAGGAGGAGGATTGCATCAACTCTATGACAGGCAATTCAAAATTCATTGGAATAACCACGTACACATGCTCCCTGATGATGTTGCAAAACGACATGGAATCAATTCACTATTTGTCATGGCGCTAGATGATGTCCTAAGAGAGACTCGTGCTTCCTACACTGAGTTGAAAGAAGCAGTTCTCACAATATATCACACAATGCTCCTTGATTATTTCAAAGAAGAAGCTGCAAGACTTCAGAGTGCTGAAAATCCATGGAATGCGTTCGTAGAATGGGCAAAGAAAGGTAACCAAGTAAACTACAACAACGAGTATTTCTTGCTATCACCAGTTGATGCAGGAGAGAAATGCTTCGGTTTTGATATCAGGAGGTGTTTGTACTACGAGGTTCTTCGGGATGCAGGCAGACCTGAGCTTGGTCCCATTCTCTGCGATTATGACCATATCTTAGCATCCACATTAGAATCATGGATTGATTTCAAGAGACACGAAACAATCGCTAATGGAGATAAACGTTGTACATTCAGGTACTGCAAGAAATAACCGAGCATTGATAGTCAAACTGCAAGACATATTTAGGAGCAGTATTGAACAAAGTGTATCTCTAAGACGTGTTAGAGGCTGATTATTATGGAGATAAAACGAATTGCAGTCCTTGGAGCGGGACAAATGGGCAACGGAATCGCCCAAGTCTGCGCCCAGGCTGGTTATGAGGTTAAGATGAGGGATATTGACCAGAAGTTCATCGATGGGGGTATTGCAACCATCAAAAAGAATCTTGAGCGAGGTCTCAAGAAAGGTAAAATTACCCAAGAAGAAGTCGATGCGGTTCTTGGTCGAATCACAGGAATACTCGACCTTAGCGGAGCTGTGAAGGATGCAGATCTTGTTATCGAGGCAATTCCTGAAATTGTAAAATTAAAATTAGATACTTGGAAAGAGGTAGATGGAGCAGCTCCAGAGGGGGCTATCCTTGCATCCAATACATCCAGTATCAGTATCACACAAATGGCGGCAGTTACTAAACGTCCGAATCTCTTTGTTGGGATGCATTTCTTCAATCCTGTTCCAGTAATGGGTCTTGTTGAGATCATCAAGGGTCAAGGAACAGAAGACGAAACTGTTGAAATTATCAGAGAGGTTTCAGCAAAACTTGGTAAGAAGACCGTTCTGGTCAATGAAGCCCCAGGGTTTGCTGTCAACAGGTTGCTTGTACCGGCACTCAATGAAGCAGTTTTTGCTATTCAAGAAAACATTGCAACTGTAGAGGATATGGACCTAGCAATAAAACTTGGACTCAATTGGCCTATGGGACCATTGACTCTCGCAGATTTTGTGGGTCTTGATACAATGCTATACATCAGTGATTATTTCGTTGAAGAGTTCAAAGATAGCAAGTACCGAGCCCCAGCACTTCTCAGGAAGATGGTCAGAGCTGGCTGGGTTGGTCGGAAGTCAGGTAAAGGCTTCTATGACTACTCTGGTGATGAACCTAAACCCGTTAGATTCCATTGAGGATTTGATAATATGGATGACCCATCTGGGTCATCTGCTCTTCTCTTTTTCATGACAAGATAAATAGCAGTGAAGGTAAACCAGTAGGCAGTGGTGACAATGAAATACGAGGATACCAAGTATATTGGCTATGACGGGACTCATATGCACCTATCCGTCTATCGTCCTGACAATGACAAACCTAGAGCCCTACTCATCGTACTCCATGGTTTAGGGAGCCATGCAGGTGATTTCCGAGAGCTTGGAAAGTATTTCGCAGATCGAGGCCTTGCTGTATTCATCCCAGACCAGAGAGGTTTTGGTCACTACTCCGGTTTGAAAGGACACGTTATTAGTTTTGACGAGTATGTAGAAGATATCCAAAACCTAGTCATGCAATCCAGGGATCGCTACCTGAATAATATACTGTTCCTCTTTGGTGCATCAATGGGTGGCATTAACGCAGTCCGCTACTTGACAAAATACCCGAGAGATGTTGATGGCATGATTCTTCAATGTCCAGCGGTTGCTCAACAATTAGATATCGGGTTTGGAAAGAAAGTGGTAGGAAATCTACTATCACTTCTAAATGTTAAGAGGTATTTTGAGAGTGAAATCAATTATGAAGATACCACCCGAAGTCCCAGAGTCATCAAAGATATGGAAACTGATCCATTACGATTCGATCAGGTCACACCCAGATTTGGAATTGAGGGGCTGAAAGCTGCAGAAGAAGGATTCAACTCAGCAAGTTCAATCAGATTACCTGTATTACTTCAACAAGCAGGTGCAGACAAGCTTATAGATCCAGTTAGAAGTAAGGAGTTTTTTGATGCACTATCATCTGTAGATAAGACATGGAAACTTTATGATGGTCTCTATCATCAACTGCATAATGAACCTGAAAAAAAGCAGGTACTAGGAGATATGGCTGATTGGCTTGAAAAGCGTCTACCTTCCTAGTTTAGCTTCTTCTTATTCTTCCTATGATGTCCAAAGATGATGTGTGGTGGAATTAATAGCGCAGGGATGCACGTTGCAACAATAAGAGCCCAGTCGGTGGGATTCAAAGGCATTGTCTGGAATAGAGCAGCAATTGGTGCAAAGTATATTGTCATAAGCGTTAGTACGGCTGAGAGCACAACAGCGCCCATGAGGACTTTTGATTCACGGATTGTTGTTCTCCAAACGGGATGGTATTCATCTCTGCAGTTCCAAACGAATAGAAGTTCAAAACACACTACATTTGCAAAGACAGCTGTTCTGGAATGTTTTAAGATATACTCCCAGCTTACTGTAGTAACTGTAGAAATGTCAGTACTCCAAATCACGTTGGGACCAGTTACCCCAGGAATCCAGCCACCATAAATTGTCAACATCCCAAGAAACACTGTTGTCGATGCAATGAATGCAACGAATCCAGCTGAAATGATGAACGATATCATTCCGCGATCCATCATTTTAGCCCCGGGTTTACGAGGTGGACGGTCCATAACTCCAGTCTCAGGAGGATCTACTCCAAGTGCAAGAGCTGGAAAACCATCGGTGGCTAAGTTCAACCACAATATCTGAATTGCAGTGATTGGTAAGGGCAATCCTATCATGATGATTGTAAATATGAGAAATACTTCATCGAAGTTTGCAGCTAGCAAGAATCGTACGAATTTTCTAATATTCGAGTAGATCTCCCTACCCTTTTCTACCGCAGAAACGATGGTAGCAAAATTATCATCTGTAAGAATGACATCAGAAGCTTCCTTTGTTACATCAGAGCCTCGGATTCCCATCGAAATTCCTACATCTGCAGCCTTTATTGCGGGAGCATCATTTACACCATCCCCGGTCATCGCGACAACTTCATTGGAAGACTTGAGTGCATTAACGATTCGAAGTTTATGTTCTGGTGCTACTCGCGCAAAAACATTACAGGAGTGAACAATATCTAGAAATTCCTCATCTGACATTTCATCAAGTTCTGCACCGCTAATGACCTGTCCATCTCTCGGTATGAGCCCGACATCAACAGCGACGGCGCGTGCAGTAAGTTTGTGATCACCAGTGATCATGATTGGTCGAATTCCTGCAACTTTACAGATTTTTATTGCATCTGTAACTTCATTGCGTGGGGGATCAATCATTCCGATCAAGCCTACGAATATGAGATCACGTTCAGTCTTTTCTGGTTCCCAATCAGGAATTTCTTCATAAAGAGGACGATACGCGAACGAGAGAACACGAAGAGCATTTTCAGCTAATCCAGCATTTATCTCAACAATTGATGCGCGCATCTCATCAGTGAGAGGGATTACTTGCCCATTCTCAAAAATCCGAGTACAGAGAGGTAATAGGACCTCAGGAGCGCCTTTGGAGAAGGCTATGAGATTTCCTTCAGTATCACGAGTGATTGAGGTCATTCGTTTTCTTGCTGAATCAAAAGAAATCTCAGAAATTTCTGTATATTTTTCTAGGGTTGATTCATGAGTCTTCCCTGCTTTCTCAGCAAGAACGAGTAATGCTCCTTCTGTCGGATCACCCACTATGGTCCAATCAGATTTTCCTGATTCTTCTGGTTGAAGAAGTGAATTTGTGCAGAGTTGTCCAACCTCTAAAAGTTTTGAAACATGGACGTCAGATAATGGGTCAAATTTCTCACTGGCGCGTGTAAATTTCCCACGCTGTTTGTACCCGACACCACTAACAGAAATGGTCATACCATTTGTGAACAGTGTTGTTGCGGTCATCTCGTTCTTTGTAATAGTACCAGTTTTATCAGAGCAAATTATTGTCGTTGCACCAAGAGTTTCGACGGAGGGTAATCGGCGAACAATAGCATTTCGAGCCACCATCCGTTGCACTCCAATCGCAAGTGTGATTGTCACAACAGCAGGAAGTCCTTCGGGAATTGCAGAAACAGCAAGAGCAATCGCTGCAAGTAACTCATCCATTAGACTATCGGATACATTTTTGAGAACTTCAGCTCCAAATACAATGATACAAAGAACGACAATCACAGCACCGAGCTTCTTTCCTAAATCATCCAAGTCAATTTGAAGAGGAGTCATACTCTTGTCACTTTCTTGGACAAGCTCAGCAATTTTTCCAAACTGTGTTTTCATTCCTGTAGATGTTACAATTGCGTTGCCTTTCCCTGCAGTTATAGTAGTACCTTGGAAAACAAGATTCTTCATATCTCCAACAACAGGGCTACGAAGATGGATTGTGTTTGTTTCTTTCCGGACTGAAACCGATTCCCCAGTTAACGGTGCTTCATCAGCTGAAAAGCCAACAGCGTAAACAACACGTCCATCAGCAGACACAAGATCACCAGATTCTAAACCGATAAGGTCACCTGGAACAATATTACGAGACTCGACAATCTTCCATAGACCATCTCTCATCACTCGAGCTTTTGGGGCAGCCATTTGTTTTAAGGCTTCAAGAGCCTGTTCCGATTTGTATTCCTGAACAAATCCAAAAATAGCATTAAAAATCACAATTGCAAAAATGACCACCGCATCAATCAGTCCTTCACCTTGAAAGACCTCAGTGATAAGTGAGATTGCGATGGCGATGATAAGGATAATAACCATGGGATCTCTGAATTGTTCAAGGAACATCTTCAGAGGAGAAATTCCACTGGTTTTTGTCAGTTCATTAGGCCCATACTTGATAAGTCGAGATTGCGCTTCATCTTCTGACAAGCCATCAAGAGATGTATCTAGTGCCTTTAATACGTGCTCGATATCGTTGTCATACCACAAATCCTGAGCCATTTTGAATACTCCGAGTCAACACGAGAAGTTATCCCTTGCAATACCTCGTGCCTCCGACATCAGTACAAAAACCTGTCGGAATGTGTAAGTGATGATTATTTCGAAACTGTTAAAGACCATAGAAGTAGGCACAGTTGACAATGAAATGGTGAGTGCGATGTCAGAGAAATCCAAGTATAATTTCAAATGTCTTGAACAGCAATGTACAACGATAGATTGTCACATTCGGCCAACAATAAATGTCACCCTTGGAGATCTAACAAGATGGACTACTCAAGGGTATCTGATGAATATCTTGCCTGGTGTTGGTCTGAAACTACCAAAATCAGAAAAGGATCTGATCGCCTTAGAAATGATGCGAAAACCACTCAAAGCAGACCCAGAAAAAACTGCATGTATATTCTTCAATGAAGAGGCAAATGGTTGTGAGATTCGATATTCGAGACCTCTATCATGCAGAGCATACCCTCTAGAATACAACGGTGAGAAGTATTACTTGAGTAGCAAGGATTGTCCAGGAGTGGGACAAGGAGAGGTAAGTAAAGAAGCTCTACAAGAAGCAAGAGACCTCGCAGACCAGGCTTTCAAAGAAAGAGGCGACACATATACTGCTTTACCAGCAGTCTATTCAATCGTTATGACCCAGATGATCAGGCAATCAACTGAAGCTATGCAAAATCTTACTGAAGAAGACAGAAAGAAAATGGATGAGATTATGTCAAAACCAAAATCGTCTGAAGAGGAAGATGAAACTGCGAAATCTGAAGATAGCGAAGACTAGACATCCACGATTACAAGATCTCGTGGAGAGAAAGTTAGAAGCTCAGAACCATCTTCATGAACACAGACTAAGTCTTCTATTCGGATTCCAAACTTGCCTTCTAAGTAAATGCCAGGTTCAATACTGTGACACATACCGTTTCCCAATTCTTCAGTACTTCCACGTACAAGATATGGGGGTTCATGAACTTCAAGTCCAATCCCATGACCTAGGCGATGGGTGAAATAATCACCGTATCCTTCATCTTCGATGATTCGCCTTGCCACACCATCAGCAGTCCCACAATTCATTCCATGAGATATCTTAGCTATTGCTGTTTCTTCAGCTTTGAGAACAATAGAATACACACGCTCAATCTCATCTGTTGGTTCTCCAGCAACACCCACTCTGGTCATATCAGTGTTGTAACCATCGAGAGAGCAACCGCAATCCATCAAAACAACATCACCTCTTTTCAATTCTCGAGTACTAGGTCCAGCGTGAGGCAATGCACTATTCTCACCAAATTGGACAGCAGCGAATGTAAGTGATGCACCATGACGAATTATCTCATTTTCTACAAGTTGTTTTACATTCAATTCGGTCATTCCAAGTTGTGTTTGAGAAAATGCTTTCATTACTGCATCATCGATAATATGTCCAGCTTTTTTCATCAGATCAGTTTCTGCCTTAGATTTAGATATCCTAAGACCATTTAGTGTAGGTGTAATGGATTGAGCCTTTCCGAATTTACCAAGTGCCTTTTCAAGTTCCCAATAGACTCCCAGAGGAAGGCTATCGTCAAGCAATACTGACAAATCCTCATTGTGAGAAACCAGTGATTCAGCAATTAATGAATAGGGATCTTCTTCTTCACTCCATGCTATAAAGTTCTTAATCCAAGTATGTTTTTTATGATCAGACTCTTCAAAAGAAGGAACGATAATAGTTGGTTCTGCACCACGACGAATGAGCAACGCAACAAGTCGTTCGTGCATATGATATTCATAACCAGCTAAATACTGGAAATTTGGTGCTGGTGTCAACAGAGCGAAGTCAGCAGCTGACTCATCTAATTTCTGATGGATCTTATCCATCCGTTTATGATATACTGATTCATCGAGCATCGTACTGCTCTCACAACCTAATTATTCTTTAGAC
>Ga0315536_1000806_pt1 | contig 15778 bp, 20 predicted proteins | sample SalMarSW160230MG_FD_203093 | JGI IMG/M metagenome (GOLD analysis project Ga0315536, IMG submission 203093) | Salt marsh sediment microbial communities from the Plum Island Ecosystem LTER, Massachusetts, United States - Salt Marsh Sediment SW1602-30 ... | reverse complement strand
AGCAAAAAAGAGGGGCCTCCTGGACCTTATCTTCAAACATAGACTCCTGTGGTGTACAGAAAAACGCTTTATAGACCACAGGCATAAAATACGCGGCATTGAGCAAAGAGCTTGTAAGAAGCACAATTAGGAAAGCTATTTGGTGGGCCTCCAGCGATCCTAACACAAGGTACCATTTGCTCAAGAACCCACCAGTGGGAGGGAGACCGATGATACTCAAGGAGGCAATGAAAAATGCCGCCATGGTCAAGGGCATCCTTTTCCCGATTCCAACCATCTCGCTGATGTTCCTCTTGCCCGTGGCTACAAAAATAGCCCCTGCGCAGAAAAACAGGGTGATTTTCCCAAAGGCATGCATGGCAATATGAAGGATTCCGCCAGTCATCCCTTTGGGGGAGAGCAGCCCCACACCAAGGACAATATAGGACAGTTGCGCAATGGTGGAAAATGCTAAAAGGCGTTTGAGGTTGTCCTGGGAAAGGGCAATAAGCGAGCCGACAATAATCGTAAAGGATGCAACGATGCAGATGACAAGGCCAAGGTCTAATGTAGACAGGAGTTCCGTACCAAATACCCCGGTCAGCACGCGAACAATACTGAAAACCCCCACCTTGACCACGGCAACGGCGTGCAGCAGGGCACTGACAGGTGTGGGAGCCACCATGGCCGCAGGAAGCCATCCATGGAAAGGCATGATGGCTGCCTTGGCAAAACCGAAAATAAAAAACACCAAAAGCATTGCTACCAACCCCTTGGAACAGGTGCCTGCCAGAAATCCCTGCCTTGCAAAATCGAGCGTGCCCGCCAGATTATAAGATATGAGCATTGCGGGGAGAAGCAACCCGATTGAGGTGCCTAAGATATAAGTCAGATATTTGCGGCCCGAAGCCCGACCCTCTTTGTCCTGGTGGTGAGTCACCAGAGGGTAGGTTGCAAGGGATAACATCTCGTAAAAGAGATAGAGGGTCAGAAGATTGGCCGAAAAAGCTACGCCGATTGTGGCTGAAAGGGCCAAGGCAAAGAAGCAGAAATACCGGGTTTGACTGTGTTCCTTAAGCCCTCTCATATACCCGATGGAATAGGCACTGGTGATAATCCAGAGGGATGAAGCCACTAAGGCAAAAAGCATTCCAAGGGTATCCACCCTGAACTTGATGGCAACCCCCGGAACCACCTCGGCAAGCGTGTAAACAATCTGGTTACCCTTCAGGATTGCAGGGAGCATGGAGATGATGATGAGGAATTTGGCAACTGCCGTTACAAAGGTCCAGGTTTCCCGGATATTGGGCCTCTTTGTGCTCAAGATCAAGAGAGGAACCGCACAGATCGACACTAAAACGGCAATAAGGGGCTTTATGGAGATTAGTGTTTCCATGGGGAGTGCCTTAAAGTGAGTCCCGCCTCGGGCGGGATGACTAAAGTGGGCTAAAGTTTGCCCCGTTAGAACTACAGCCTACTAACATTTTTTTCAACAACCGAATATCGAACAGCCGAATTACGAATTTTTACTTTTGTTTTCCTTCGTCACTCGTCACTCCTTGATCGTTATTCGATTACTATTATACAGGCAACTTAAGCTGCCGATTTCGCAGAAAAAACTTTCAAGATACGGCTCTAATTCCCAAGGCCCATGGGAATGATAGGAGCAATGATATTGGTTACAATATCGCCGGTGTAAACTCCCATCACCACCAGTCCTCCCGCAACAATCAGAAGGGGAACGACCATGGTCAGTGGCGCCTCTGCCATACGTATCGGGGAAGATCCGTGCCCGTGATCTGCTCCAAAGGGCTCATAATAACCTATTTCAATAATACGGAAAAAAAGAACTGCATTTATGAGACTGCTAAAAATTAAGACCGCCACAAACGCGTACTGGCCTGCCTGAATGCCGCCTGAAATCAGGTACCATTTGCTGAAAAAACCGCATGTGGGAGGAACGCCGATTATGGAAAGTGCTCCTGCCACAAGCCCTGTCATGGTGTAGGGCATTTTCCGGAACAACCCTTTAAGATCCTCAAAGGCGTATCCCTTTGCCTTATACACAATATTGCCAACTGCCAAAAAAACACAAAGAGTCATGAGCGCATCGTTCGCAATATGAAGAACTGCCCCGGTCATCCCTGCCCGGTTTCCGAGCCACGCGCCACCCACCATATAACCCACTTCCGCAACGATCACGTAGCTGAGCATCTTTTTCATATTCCGCGCCCCTAATGCCAGAACTGCACCCATAGAAATGGCGATTACTGCAAGCCAGACAACGGAATTGCTCAGCGCTAACTTGGAGAAGATGAATCCCGGGGTAAAAACCGTAAGCATCAGGCGGATCATCACATAGATCATAACCTTGGTCATCAAAGGGGCAACCAGGCTGCTGACAGCAGACGGGGCGTATGTGTAGGCGTTTGGCAACCATCCATGTAAAGGAAAGAAGGCCATCTTGAGGCAGACCCCAACCATGCAGATAATAAAAGCCGCAAGAACCACATTGGAATCATAAAGACCGGGCAGGATAGAAGAAATATCGGCCATGTTCAGGGAACCGGTGCTAATGTATAAATACCCTATTCCCAAGAGATAAAAACAGGCCCCAATGGTGCCCATATACACGTAATTGAGACTGGCTAAGGGAGCACGATCTTCGCCCATAGCGATCAGGCCGTAGCCGGTCAGGGAGGTGATCTCTAACAATACGTACAGGTTAAACGCATCCCCTGTAACCACAATACCAAGTAGGCCGGTGATAAACAGGACATAGAGGGTGTAAAATGCCCCAATCTTTTCTGAAAATCCCTGCTCTACGCTCTTTTGCGTGGCAATAAGGTTGAGAAGGGCTACCACCGAGACTACCACTAAAACCAGCGCACTCAGATGATCCACTCTGTAAGCGATCCCCCAGGGCGGGGCCCAACCCCCAAGATGGTAATGGATCACTTTTTCATCTAAGACCCTCAACAGGAGACCTACCGAGGAATATGTAGACACACTCAGGGCCACAACAGCGATGGGAAAACAGAGCCGCTTATTCAGCCATCCTACGATACTGATGAGTAGGGCCGAAAGGAGTGGAACAATTACGAGAAGGGCGGGATAATGCTGGCTCATTTTTCTCTTATCTGTGCGAGAATTTCATCTTCTTCAAGGGTTTCATACCGGTTATATATCCTTATGGCCAAGGCCAAGGCGACTCCGAGCGTAGCAACAGATACCACAATAGCGGTCAGCATCAGCACATGGGGGAGCGGATTGATGTATTCGGCGGCCTCTATTACCGAGGCGGTTATTTCATGTGCCCCCTCGCCATGCCCATGTTGGATAATCGGGATTGTTGCACCCTTTTTGGCGCCTATGGAGACGTAAAAAAGAATGATGGCGGTTTGAAATATATTCATCCCTACAACCTTCTTAACCAGATTTTTTTTTGCGATCATGGCATAGAGACCAATCATCAGGAGTGTGATGTAGATCCAGTAGTTATAATTATCTACAATAAATGGAATAAGATCAGACATGAGTCAGCTCCGCTCACAAGCCTTCATCATAGTTCCCCTTAGAGGAGATGTTGTTATAGATCCATATCATGGTTGCCATGACTGCAAGCCCCACCCCGATTTCCACAATGAGTATCCCATACGATCTCGCGGCAACAGGGTCAACGTGAAGGATACCCGCAAGTGCCCCGTAATCCAGAAAGTTATGCCCTAAGACCAGACACAAAGCGCCGGTCCCAGCATAAATGAGAACCCCAACCGGACAGAGGATAGCGTGTACTCTTTCGCTCATACGATCAATGGCCGTTCTCAAATCATGGGAAATCGCTAACAGGATCATACTTGCACCAAGGATAACCCCGCCCTGGAATCCTCCGCCAGGGCTGTGGTGACCGTGGGCTATTACATAGAGGCCAAAAAGCTGTAGAAAGGGCACAAGAATCCGGCAAGAGGTCTTTATAATTAAGTCATGAGGGGCCCACAGGGTGTCAATCCTTTCAAATTCCTCTAAAACAGGTGGAATCTTCCGGGTCTCCTTGACACGAATGGTCATTCCTGTGAGCATGTGACGATAGCGTCGAACCGTTGGCTCATCTTTTCTCGGAATTCGCAAGAGAAAAAAACAAACAACACCCGCTCCGAAGATAACGGTAGTTTCAAACATGGTGTCGTAACCCCGGTAGTCTGCTAACACGGCCGTTACAATATTGGGCACTGATGTTTCCGCCATGCTCTTTTCTATGTACCTGGGGGAGACATGATTGTGGGCAGGGGATACCGGATCTGCCCAGGAAGGAAAGTCGCCCATGGCATAGATAAGTAGGGCGCCGGTTAAAATAACTACGATTATGCCCAATATCTTCAATCCTTTGTCCTCCTTGTGGTGCGAAAAACCGCTGCTACGAAAAAGACAGTGCTGACCCCGGCCCCAACGGATGCCTCTGTGAAGGCAACATCCACTGCCCCCATAATGGACCAGAGGAGGCACATCATAAAGCTATAGGCGCCGAAGAGTATGGCACATCCGAGAAGATCCTTTATGGCGATGGCCCCAATAGCAGCCACTACCACCAAGGTCAGGATAGCAATATCTAACTGCCAGATCATATATTATCTCCTTTTCTCGCCCCTGGTCCAGGGACCGAGCCCGGCGCGTACCCCGGCATCCACAATTCCGTGTATGGCTGTGGGACTCGATAAAAAAACGAACACCACAATCAAAACGATCTTGAAACCTGTTAGGAGCGTACTCAGAGAAAAATGATGGAGATTAAAGAGAGCCAGGGCCACCATTATGAGGAAGCCCCCCCCTGTGTCTAATTTGCCGGCCGGATGAAGACGTGAATAGAAATCGGGAAAGCGAAGTATTCCCACTGCACCGCCTGTGAAAAAAATCAAGCCGCATATGATTAGAAAAACAACAATGATATCCATTTGAATACTCCCATAGCGTTTCAGATAAAGATTTTGGACTGCGTTATCGGTCACCCAATAATATAAACTGGGCTCGACGACGTACCAACATGTACGACTTACTCGGATTCCTCCCTCTGGCCTTGCCAAAATCATTATCTGAAACGCTATATATGACGATTATTCCCCGAAGAGGCCCTTTCGTTTTTGAAAGTACCTTGAGGCCGCCAAAACGGCGATAAAATTCAGCATGGCGTAAGCCAATGCAATATCCACAAACATATCCACACGATGATAGATGAGCCCGATCAGGACCAGCAGCACCGCGGTTTTGCTGCCGATAGCATTAACGCCGATCAGACGATCCAGTACCGTGGGGCCGAAAATAGCGCGATAAAGTGAAAGAACCATCAATAAACTCAGATAAAGACCACAGTACAAAAAGAAAGTATCCATTATTCCTCACCGAATGCCTTGGCAATCCTGCTTTCCATCTCGCCGGGCAGGCCTTCCCTTGATTGCGTATCAATCGCATGGACAGTAAAGGTCCCGTCGATAGAGACATATACCGTTATGGTTCCCGGCGTGAGAGTTATGGAGTTTGCAAAGGTAACCAGCGCCAGATCTCCCTTCAATCTGCTCTGGAACCTGAAAATCTGAGGATCAATCAAATCCATCATCTTGGGATGAAAGACTAAATAGAGTACGTGAACATTTGCCATGAAGATCTGATAAAGCAACCAGGGTATATACCTGATGAAGCGTATCCAGATACCGAAAAATCCGGCTGCCCTTGGCTCAGGAAAGATCAGATCTCCTGAAAAGAGTGTGACCATAAGACATGATATGACACCCAGACTGAGGTGAAAAAGATCAAATTTGCCTGAGAGAATGACCCACAGGCAAAACAGGACAAGAAAGGTAAACACATGGAGAAAGACAGGACGGGTCGTTCCCTGGGATGGTACAGCGGCCCTGGAGTCAGATTCCCTGGCGGGTGCATGGTGAATTTCTTTTCCCCGGGCCTTCAACGATGAACTCCTTTACAAATTGCTTGAGTTGTCTGCCATCGTCCTGCGAGTCTGATTACTAATCAGGCAATTTTACAATGAAGGTGGTGCCTTCTCCAACCTTGGTCTCAAATGAGAAACCGCCCCCTAATTTTTTGATAATGTTTTGGCAGATTGGAAGCCCCAGGCCGGTCCCCTTGCCCGATGGCTTGGTGCTAAAAAATAAATCGTGCATCTGCTTCTGATTCTCCTCGGAAATGCCCGTCCCATTGTCAGAGATCTTGATTTCCAGCATAGAATCATTCTTAGAGGTCTTAAGCACAATTCGGCCTCCCGTCCCCCCCTTTTCTTTTACAGCATAAATGGCGTTCGAAATGAGGTTGACAAAGACCTGTTCAAGCATTTGTTTGTCCGAGTGCAAGAGAAGAGGGCCTTCCATAAAATCGAGGACAACCTCAATATCTTTGTGTTTCAACTCGGGGTTCAAAAAGCTGACCGTTTCCTTCAGCAGTTCATGAACGTCTAAGGATGATTGGGTGGGTTCCGAATCCCTCACATAACTTAACAGTTGCTGGGTAATATTCCTGCAACGCTTAACCTGTTTAATGATGTGTTGGACCGCCGTCTCTAATTCATCACGATCTTCCTGACCTAAGCCCTTAGCATCGTTCACCACAACTTCTATCCACCCGGAAATCTCCCCGATGACGGCGACTGGATTGTTAATCTCATGGACAATACCGGATGCGGTCCGGCCAATTTCAGCCAATCTGTCAACGCGTATCAGGTCTTCCTGAAATTTCTTCCACGGGGCAATATCACGGCAGATCCCCACTGTCCCGGCGAATTGTCCGTCGGCATCGGTGAGAGAAATAAGGGAGATATCGAAATAGATGGCGTGTCCGGCCTTATGCTGAAGGGGAAAATCCGAACGGCCGGCGCTCCCCTCCTTTCGGGAAATGGCCGCCAGCTTCTCAAATTCTAAAGGGTCATCAACCAGGTCGTTTACATGGCGGCCCACCATTTGCTCCATGGTGTAGCCTAAGGCTTTTTCGCCCCCCTTGCTGAATGAGACCAAAATACCTTCCACATCGGTGGCAAAAACCATTTCATCGGAGTTTTCTAAAATGCAGTTCAGGAATCTCCTGGTATCGAGGAGTTCTTTTTTGTACCCGGAAAGTTCCTCAGAGGCTCTTGCCAACTGGTCTTGGAGGAAATCACTCGATTCCATAGATTTTTCGCAATTTGTTCATGGCCTTTTTTATCCCTCTTGCACCCATTCCGGCCCGGTAAATATCATCCACCTCCTGACGGAATTTGGCTTGCTGCAATTCGACCTTTTTTTCGTAGGCCTCTCTAATGGCCTCGACAAGGTTGTCGTACTCAATCGGCTTGAGAAGGTATTTAAAGGCATCCTGCCGACCACTCTCTAAGGCAGTATCAATTGCTCCATGCCCTGTAAGCACGATACTCTGTAGGAACGGCTGGATCTTCTTGAGTTTCTGCTGTGTCTCAACACCATCTATGCCCGGCATCTTAAGATCCACCACCGCCACGTCAAAATCTTCATTGGCTCCTACTTCCAAGCCTTCCTCACCTGAAAACGTAGCTTTCACAGTAAAACCTTCTCGCAGAAGGCGTTTTGAGAGATATTCAATGAGGGTTTCCTCATCATCAATTAGCAGCACCTTAATGTCGGGTTTTTCGTTCATATACAACTCCTTTGGACTGGTTGGAATTTAAACGGTAGATTTGAAAGAAACGAAAAAATTCACCCTTCTGGTACTCCCTGAGTCAGATTTTGTCAACTATTTTTTGTCAACCCCAATTCCACGTAATAAAGATAAAAGTGCTGGAACCGGGTAATCCCACTTGCAAAAATGAGCGGCATAGTATAATCTCAAAGATACATTTAAGTAAAAAAACCCTTTCCCGCTAAGCGAAATATCCAGTATCCAACATCCAGAAAATGGAGGAGAAAGATGGGTGAAAAATTTCAAACAGTTAAAGTCGCAGTAGTGCAGGCAAGTCCGGTCCTGTTTGATCGTGAGTCAACAATCGAGAAAACCTGCCGGCTCATTCGTGAAGTTGGACATCAGGGCGTAGATCTGGTGCTTTTTCCCGAGGCCTTCATCCCGGCCTACCCGCGTGGACTCGGCTTTGGAGCGGTAGTCGGCAGCCGGAGTGCGGCGGGAAGACGCACCTTTGAGCGCTATTGGGCAAATGCCGTGCATGTCCCCAGCCCTGCCACTGAGGCTTTAGGCAAAGCTGCCCGTGAGTCAGGTGTCTATTTGGCAATCGGTATTATCGAGCGAGACAGCCGGTTCAGCCAGGGTACTCTTTATTGCACTCTACTCTATTTTGGCCCCAATGGAAATCTGTTGGGTAAACATCGAAAGCTCAAGCCAACCGCGTCCGAGCGTCTGATCTGGGGAGAGGGAGATGGCAGTACCATGCCGGTTCTTGAGACCGCCATAGGGAGGGTCGGGGGGCTGATCTGTTGGGAAAATTATATGCCTTTAGCCAGGATGACCATGTACGGGAAAGGGGTTGAAATATATTTAGCCCCTACTGCAGACCATCGTGAGACATGGCACTCTACACTGCGTCACATAGCATGTGAAGGTCGCTGCTTTGTCTTAGGTTGCAACCAGTTTGTAACAAAAGATATGTACCCTGCCGATTTAGAAGGGTTGAATGATCTAAATGAACTTCCGGAGATAATGTGTCGCGGAGGCAGTACCATAATTTCACCGTTCGGTGAAGTCCTCGCCGGACCCCTCTATGATCAGGAAGGGATACTGTTCGCCGACCTCGATTTAGCCGAGATAGCCCGGGGTAAATTTGATTTTGATGTTGCGGGCCACTACGCCCGTCCTGATATCTTCCAGCTTAGCGTCAATGAGAGGCCCTTTTACCCTGTAGTGACAAAAAATGATGAGAGAGAAAAATAGGCTTCTAATCCTCACCGAAAACCCAAGCCATTATGCTGAGTTGATCGAGAAACTCGATTTTGCCAGCCTTGAACTCATAGCCTGTGACAGGGCACGGGATTCGAAAAACCACGCTGGAGATTGCAATATCATCTTAGGCGAACCCGATCGGATTGCGCCTGTTTTGGATCTTGCAGACAATCTGCAATGGATTCAGTCCACCTATGCCGGTGTAGAGGCGCTTATAACGCCTTCGCAAAGAACCGGCTACCTACTGACCGGCGTGAAGGACCTGTTCGGGCCGCTTATGAGTGAATATGTCTTTGCCTATATTCTTTCGTTGGAGAGAAATATCTTCCAGACTTACGAAAACCAACAAAAGAGGTTGTGGCAGGATATGCCATACAAGGGTCTAAAGGACACCCTTCTCGGTATTTGCGGCCTTGGGTCTATTGGCCGTCATGTTGCCATGACCGGAAAGCGTTTTGGGATGGACGTTTGGGGTTATAAACGTTCTGATGAAGAAGTACCCGGGGTTGACCGTCTCTTCACCCGGGCCGGTTTTAAAAAATTCTTAACTCGTCCTGATTATATTGTGATCACACTTCCCCATACGCCCGAAAGCTTTCATCTCTTTGACTATAGCGCTTTTCAATTCATGAAGAGATCTGCCGTCTTGATCAACGTGGGTAGGGGAACCGTTGTTTCACAGAACGCTCTGGCCCGCGCTTTGGAAGAAAAACTGATTCGTGGAGCAGTATTAGATGTGTTTGAGGAAGAACCTCTACCTAAAAATAGCAACCTCTGGGGATTGCCGAACGTGTTCATTACGCCCCACAATTCAGCATACAGCTTCCCGGAGGATATCGTGGATATTTTCGCAGAAAATTATCAATTATTTGTAACCGGAGCACCACTCAAGTATGTAGTTAATTTCGATAGAGGATATTGACCCCGATCCGGCTAAACCGGCTTCTTCCGCCCAAACAATATTCTGGGTCGCCGGGGGTATCTTCTGAAAGCCGGCGGGTTCTAAATATAGGTCAATTTTTTCCAAAACTCCTCGTCCTTCTTTTTCCACTCAGGGCCGAAGGTTCGATCATAAAACGGCCCCAACCTGTCAAGCCACCGCCACCAGAAATTTTTCCCCTTTTCCTTGGCCTCCATAATGTCGTTTAGGAATACTCGAATATTGGCCATTTCCTCTTTCGGTACATACGAAGCCGCACCTTCTTTGTACGACTTTGCCGTATCTTCCGGGCTCAGGGCATGGGCCGTGAGCATAACCGGTATAACCCCTTTCTCTTTGGCTATCTCCAGCAGATGGTAGCCGTCGACCCCCATGATGTCCAGGATTGCCAGATCAAACTCCTGGTCTTCAAGATATTTTTTTGCCTCTTCAAAGGTCGTCGCCTTTGTGAGGTCACACATTGGGAGTAGTTCCTCCAGGGTCTCCAATACATCCGGCTCATCATCGACAATGAGGATCCTTTGTCCTTCAATGAGATCCTTTTTTGACACCATTACACCTCCTTTCGTGCAGCGTTTCCAGCTTATCCATATGCAAGATAAAATAATAATTTATGCGCTTGAGTCAAGAGAAATCAAGGGCCATCGGGTATGGTGTTAGACAAAACATCCCTCTGCAACCGGTTAATGCTTCATCAACGGTTTACTCACGTCTATCCACCAAACCGGCGTCTTTGGCGGCAAGCCATGCAACTGCCGACCAGTCGAACTTCTCACCGTCTTGGGCCAGCAGAGACAGGAGACGGTCGCGCAGCAGGCTGGCCAGCGGCATGGGCACGCGCAGTTCTTCCGCAGCGATGAGGGTCAGGCAAACATCTTTATACTTTCCGAAAAATGACTGCACGTAGTCTGTATCCTGCCACTCCCTTTTCTCAATACCTCGACCGATAACATGGTTTGCAGGACGCCGGGGACATCCAGTCGTGCTAATCTCGGCATAGATAAGATACTCTCATATTCCAGCAAAACATGCCAAGCAAGTTCTGCACGAGCGTTGATCCTCCCAGGGACAGGATTCCGGTTTTATATCCAGAATGGGTGTTTGGTCCATCATGTCAAGACCTTTAACACGAATTGTCGTCCCATTAACTCCAAGGACATCTAGAACCGACATACCAATGGGATTGGGGCGAAATGGCGAGTGGGAAGAAAATACCCCTACCTTCCGGTCATAAATAGGGGGCTTGATTCTCATGAACCTCTCTGAAAATGGGGGACTTTTGTGAAAATGGAAAAAGACGAAGATTTTCTGACCGGCTTCTATCTCCCTCATCCCGTCTTTGTAAATCTCGTCTACGATCAAATCTCCCTCTACGTCCGAGACTTTCCAGTTCCGGGGAATGTCCTCGGCGTCAGTGGACACAAAACCGATCGGTTTCATCTCAATTTTCATGTGATTTCTCCTTGCATCATTTCATAATTGCTCTCTTCCAGGTACCTTCCCAGAAGCTCGGAAGCCGTGATTACCAGTTGATCGTTTCAAATTCCGCCGGCATTGCTCTTTTGTTTGTAGAGTGCGGGGTTTCTTGGCTGTATAGGGGCCCGTTCCGGTTACCCATCGGATAGAAAAGAACTCCGACCATCATCAGGAATGATCGAAGTCCTTTTGCTTATTTACCCCCTTTTTTTTCAGAACAGGGATGATCCTTTGTGTCCCCATGGCATTCCTTGATCTTTTCAGGGGTGCATTCTCCCGGTTTGCCCTTCAATTTTTCAGGGAACTGGCAATTTTCTTTACACATCTCTTTCACCTCCTTTCAATTAAGCAACAAGTTAATTAAATAGTAGGTTCCTTATAAGAATATGTCAACACTTAATTGGATATTTTCCGATTTTCAGAAGAAATATATCGGGAAAATAAGATAACTTATTGAATTATGGTGGTTTTTAAAGGAAAGAGTGAACTTAGAAATGTGATACGTATTATTCCGGTTTTTCCTTTATCTCCCGGATAAGGCTACAGGAACCGTCGCTACAGTCGTGGGCCGGTTGTTGAGCCATATTAACAAGCGTGTCTGCCATTTGCCTCAACATATCTCTCTCAACCATGTAATGGGTCCAGTAACCTCGCTTTTCCCCTCTCACCAGCCCGGCTTTCCGCAAGACCTGAAGGTGCTGAGAAATGGCAGGCTTGGATATTCCCAAATGCTGGGCCAAGGCTCCCACGCAAAGGTCATGACCCAAGAGGAGATTGATGATCTTGAACCGGTTTGCATCACCCAGTATTTTCAATTTCTGTTCGACATTTTCCATAATTTCTCAAAATATGTTTAAGTAAATATTTATCTGAATAAGTACACGATATAATCAAATCTGTCAATATATTGTATATCCGAAAAACGTCTGTGTCTGTCCGTGCGGTTCCAGAAGACGAGTTGGCGCCTTCCCAAATTGATCTTTTTCAATTTGGCAAGAAAGCCAAAACTGCTTGTATATGAGCTTGCTGAAGTATCCTTGACTCTTTCAATGGGCCACCCGTCGGGTTCATCCCAATAATGGGGTTGGAAAACCTCTTGCCAAATTGAAAACCCTTCGGGATTCTCGATTTTGCCTGATCTGCTTCGTTCCGTTTCGGTTTGCGGTCACTGCAGAGTACGTAGAGGTACGCTTCATTCTCGAAACCTTTAGGTTTCGGCGGACTTTCTTGTCCCACAGATGGCTATTTCCCACCCAACTTCATCATTAGCCTTCGAAACTTGATGAGCGGGACTGCAATTTTGGGTGCGGTATAACAAGCAGGCCTCTTCCTGATACAGGTTTCCAAATGGTCAACTGCCTTCTCAACGTTCATCATGAACGGCTTAACATCACCCTTCGCCATTTTTGTGTCAACGAACCCAAACCGAACATTCGTCACATGCACTCCCTTGGGCTTCAAGGCCAGGGCCATCCCTCCAAGATAGTTTGAAAAACCCGCTTTTGAGGCATGGTAAGAAGGGGCCTCGGAGGAAAGCAACTCATCTGCCAGACTGGATATACCGATAAAGTGGCCTTTTCCATTTCGGACCATCTGGGGAATCACTGCTGCTGCTGTTTTAACCATTCCGGTCAGGTTAACATCGATGATCCGGGCTTCACCACTCATATCCAAGGGGTCCAGCAGTTCACCGACCCCCACGAAGTAGATGCACAGATCCAATAGACCTTCCATCACCAGTTCATCCATCACGTCTGAATATCTCTTATCACTGACATCCGCGACTCGGTGCTCGTAGGCTGGGCTGATAATTGGCGACTCGCTTCTTGAAACGCCGATGATATCCCACCCGGCCGCGAGTAGCCGCCTCGTTGTGGCCAGGCCTATTCCATCAGAATTACCAACAAGCATCGCCTTGGATCGAAGCAAAGAATCCTCAATAACGTTCCAACAGTAGATAATTAAGATGCGGCCCCGATGTCCTTAATCAGAAGGTAATGATTTCGTATCCGTTATCACGGTATGATGCCATGCCGGGATGGCCGGACATATCGTCGAGAAGGGTCAGTCCCTGCTCCTTTGCCGCCTCAAGAGTTCCCAGTTTCCCTGAACAGGCCTTACAGACGCCTTCAATAAGACCCGCCTCCAAATTCTTTTTCCATAATCCATGCAAGGGATTTTCGCGTTTCACCAGTTCTGGAACCAGTTTGACCGAAGAGCCTTCCATAATAATTTTCACTTCATGACCCTTGGATTTCATATCCAGTGCATTCAACAGCACATGGATAAAGCACATGGGATCACCATTAAAGACAAACAGGGCAAATTTCTTCATGATTTAACTCCTTTATACCTTTTGGACTTTCACCTGACGCCTCGTCATGAGCGCATTATCTGTCATCAAACAATAGCAGTCAACAGCAGATCTGCCCTCTTTTCATGACATAAGATAGTGATGTTGAAATGGTACGGAACATCAGGTGGGCGGGGTTGGGGATCAGGTCCCACTCAACCCCTCTGACCCGAATGTGATGCAGGGCTCCAGGTGTATCCATTCTGGCTTGTGTATGCATGATGAGAGCCTAAAGTATGTTCAATTCACTACCCAACTTTTAAAGTTATTGACGTTCCATAATTTCACGGAATAGAATGTTTATTCGCTCTCGCCATAATACCGAAGAAAAACGAGTTTTTTGGCCTCAAAAAATGCAATACAGGCCCATTTCAGGGAGCCATTTCGGAACTATTTCACGCAATATCAGGCAGTTGTCGTGGCCCGACCCCAGTCACACACTGGTTTGTCCCAAAATGAGACGGCCTAAAACATATTCAACTCGATGCCAACTTCTAACTTATATATGGCCCCTATCTTCATGTGAATTAACCGATCCTGGGGGAACTGCGATGGAGGACCATAATGAGTGTTCTATTTTCGTCCTTTGAAATTAAGCGGATGCGCTTGAGAAACCGGTTCGTACGTTCGGCCACCTTCGAAGCGGCTTCCGAACCGGATGGGGAGGTCTCTCCTCTGGAACTGGAGATGTACCGCAACCTGGCCGTTGGCGAAGTTGGTTTGATAATAACTGGCATATGTTGCGTACATGAAAACGGCCGTCTTTTCCCCTCCCAGAACTGTTTGGCCAGGGACGAGGCGATTCCAGGAATGGCACAGTTGGCCCAAACAGTGCACGACCATGGCGGAAAGGTGGCCGTGCAACTGATGCATGCCGGCCGGGAGGCCTCCCGGTTTCTGCCTGCCGAGGGATTGGCTCCATCCGTGGTAAGGGATGATCCCCACTTCGATCTTGACCATCGGGTGATGACAGATGAGGAGATCTTAAAGTTGGTGAATGCCTTTGGCGCGGCAGCCGGTCGGGCCAGAGAGGCGGGGTTCGACGCTGTGCAGGTACACGGGGCTCATGCCTACCTGTTCGCCCAGTTCTTATCCCCCTGCAGCAACCACCGCCAGGACCATTGGGGTGGAGATCTGAAAAACCGCCTCCGTCTGCATTGCGAGGTCCTGGCAAACATACGCAAAAGGGTGGGGCCGGAATTCCCGGTGCTCATCAAGCTGGGCCTTCGGGACGGCTTCGATGGTGGACTCTCTTTGGAAGAAGGTATCGAGGCAGCCCAATTATTGGCCGAGGCAGGATATGATGCCCTGGAAATCAGCCAAGGCTTGCGCGGGGCCCGATTTCAAGAGACCGAGTTCCGCACCAGACTCAAACGGCCCGAGGACCAGGGGTACTTCCGCCAATGGGCCAAGGCTGTTAAGGAAAGGGTCCGCGTTCCCGTCATTGCAGTCGGTGGCATACGTGATTTGGAGATGGCCGAACAGATCGTTCAGCAGGGTGAAGCAGACCTGGTGTCCCTGAGTCGGCCACTCATCAGCGAGCCAGGCCTGATTGCCCGATGGCGAAAGGGTGACAAGAAACCTGCACGCTGTATTTCCTGCAACAAATGCCTCGAGGCGCTAAGAGTCCCACGTTCCATAAGTTGTGATCTGGATCGTAGGAACGCCAATTCGGGATAAAGGGGTCCTGAAATGGTTAAACAGGGGAAAGGGGGACGTTCGTGCAGAACGTGCATTACAATCTATCCCCATGAAATCAATGTATTTTACTAAAAAAAACAATAAATTCCAAGTTTCTTGTAATTAATACTCAGCAACTTTTTTATGCACGTTCTGCACGAACGTCCCCCTTTACTCTTTTCTGCATCCCGCTGGCTATCCGAATACTCATATATAGATTTGGGTTTTCGGCAAGAAGTCTTCGCGTCAAGGCAATTGTCCGTTTCCCGGTGTTATCCCATCCAAGATGCGACCAGATGATTTTCGCCTTGCGGTTATGGGCAAGTAACCGACCAAAGGCAGCGATATTTGGTTTTAATACTCGGGGATTGGGCGGCGATTGAAAGCGGGATGGCAGCGGCATTTCTTCAGGAATCGCTTCCATGTGGACATCAATAGGGATATCATAT
>Ga0315536_1000805_pt1 | contig 15779 bp, 14 predicted proteins | sample SalMarSW160230MG_FD_203093 | JGI IMG/M metagenome (GOLD analysis project Ga0315536, IMG submission 203093) | Salt marsh sediment microbial communities from the Plum Island Ecosystem LTER, Massachusetts, United States - Salt Marsh Sediment SW1602-30 ... | reverse complement strand
ATACCATCCTTTTTTAAATTGAATCACTCCGAGTTTTCCTACCATAAGAGAGGTTTTCTTAGGAAGTTTCATGATAAGGAGGTAGGTACCTTTCATCGATAGGATATGTCCATATATTCTTATAAGACAGATTGTGTTTCATCTTCTGATGACAACACATAATCCTCAATTCATTACCGTTGATTCCCTTGCTTCTGCAAGAAAAGAAATCAAAAAGATAGGAAGCGATCCGAACAGCATCGACATCATGGCTCCAAAAGCGGTTTTTAAGATTATAAAACTAGAGAAAATCATATTGCAGGATGCGATTATCATGAAACAAGACATGCTTTCTCTAGGAGGTGAGGTGGCAATCCCTAGAGATGCCTTTGAGTTGAAAAAAAACCCTGCGGATATTCTGGTGATGGGAACGATCACACAACTCCGAGAGTTAGTTGGTAAACTGCACCGTCATTACCCTCGTCTCCAGGCAATTGCCGCTGAACTTGCTGTTTTATTGAAAAAGAGCTCATAAGAGAATGAGCCCCAAAAAAGACATTAACTCATAGATGATTCTAGGTCGGAGGCCGTATGGAGAACCCTGTGTGTCCCCTTGATTTTCGCTATGGGCGAAAAGAAATAAAAGAAGTATTCGGTGAAAAAAGTAAGCTACAATATCTCTTAGATGTTGAAGCTGCACTCGCTCGTGCTCATGCTGCTGTCGGCAATATTTCAAAAAAGGCTGCAGACGAAATCTCAAAGAAAGCCTCTGTAAAATACGTCACGGTAAAACGAGTCAATGAAATCGAGAAAGAAACCAGGCATGACATCATGGCAGTCACCAAGGCCTTAAGCGAGGCCTGTAGTGGTGATGCCGGAAAATACGTTCATCTCGGTGCAACCAGCTATGATATTGTCGATACCGCAAATGCATTGCAATTCGCAGCCGCAACAGATCTAATCAAAGCACAAGTAAGGGAACTGCGTGTGACCCTCGTCAGTCTTGCGAAGGAATACAAAAACACGATCATGGCAGGACGGACGCATGGCCAGTATTCCATTCCGATTACCTTTGGGTTGAAAATAGCGGTGTTCGCGATGGAAGTCGACCGTCATATGGAACGGCTTCATGAGTGTAAATCACGCTTGTTGGTCGGGAAGATGTCTGGTGCGGTCGGCTCTGGTGCAGCGATGGGGAAACATGCGTTGAAAATCCAGGAGCTTGTTATGGCCGATTTGAAACTCGGAACTGAGGATGCAGCAACGCAGATTGTGGGCCGTGATCGCTATATCGAACTGTTGTCAGTGTTAGCGAATATCGCAAGTAGTATGGAGAAGTTTGCTACGGAGATCCGGAATTTGCAACGCAGTGAGATTGGGGAAGTCTCGGAGGCATTCGAGGCAAAAAAACAGGTCGGTTCATCGACGATGCCACAGAAACGAAATCCGATCCTCTGCGAACAAGTCTGTGGGTTAGCTCGTGTTATACGAAGCTTCATTATCCCTGCGTATGAGAACGCCATCCAATGGCATGAGCGAGACCTCTGTAATTCCTCTTCAGAACGATTCATCCTTCCTCACTCATTGATTATGACGGATTGGATTGTGTTTCAGATGAATAAGGTGTTTCGGAGCCTGCAGGTATACCCGGAGCGGATGCGGGAGAACCTGGAGAATTCAAAAGGGTTGCCTATGGCTGAGGCAGTCATGACGAAACTTGTGCAGAAAGGCATGGGCCGGGGTGATGCTCATGAGCTGGTGAGAACCTGTTCTCTGAAGGCAGTCAATGACAATAGACATCTACTCTCCGTATTACTTGAAAATCCAAAGGTTGCAAAACTGCTCAAGAGGAAAGAACTCGAAGAAGTTATGAACCCGAGGAACTATCTTGGTGTCTCCGATAAAATCGTTGATCATGTGGTAAAGAAACTGACACGATAGAAAAAAGGTGCTAAACCATGGAAAAACTTGAAAGACTGACCGCAAACACAGAAGAAGTCGTTACCGTCGAAGAACTGAAAACGGTGTTAAGTAAACCAAACCCAAAAGCATACATCGGGTTTGAACCATCAGGGGTTGTGCATCTCGGTTGGGAGATTTGCACTAATAAGATAAAGGATTTCCTCGCCTGTGGTTTTGATTTTACGGTACTGCTTGCTGATTGGCATGCCTATATCAACGATAAACTCGGTGGAGATATCGAAAAGATCAAACTCTGCGGGAAATATATGGAGGATTGCTTTGCAGCGATGGGAGTTGATACAAGTAAGGTCCGGTTTGTGTACGCAAGTGATTATGTCAACGATGCTAAATATTGGGAGTTGGTGTTAAAGACAGCGAAAGCATCGTCGGTTGCCCGGGTGAAACGTGCGATGGACATCATGGGGCGAGGGGAAGAAGAAGCAGAAAAAGACCTTTCAAAACTGTTTTACCCAGCGATGCAGGTTTCAGATATCTTTTATCTTGAGTTGGATGTTGCGTACGGGGGGACAGACCAACGTCACGCTCATATGCTTGCACGAGATGTGGCAAAAAAAATAGGACGGATAGCTCCTGTTGCGCTACATACACCATTGCTCACGGGGTTACAAGCAGGTGGCCGCATGAACCCAATCGAAGCAAAAATGAGTAAAAGCAAACCAGACAGCATGATCTCGATCCATGATACCCCTGATGTAGTAATAAAGAAATTAAGCAAGGCGTACTGCCCTGAGAAACAACTCGAGGGAAACCCGGTACTTGAGATTTGTAAGTTCGTGATATTCCCTGGCCTTGACGGAAAGCCTTTTTTGATTGAACGACCTGAGAAATTCGGGGGAAATCTTGAGTTTTCGACGTACGCAGACTTAGAACACGCCTTCCTTACAGGGCTTCATCCTCTGGATTTAAAGAACGCAACAGCACATCATATTAATGCAATCCTTGAACCAGTTCATGCGTTCTTTAAGCAGCATCCTGAGAATTTTCAGAAAATGAAAGCAGCAGGTATTCTTCAATAACACTGGTTCTCGTTCCAAGGAAAAAAAAATAATGATAGAAAAGGGCGCTTATCTCCCTTCGTTGCATGGTTCGTAGGTGTTTAACGCCGGGTCACCAAAAAGGATGTATTCCTGGAAGCTGACGTATTTTGATTCCATCATCGGGCTCAGGCCTTTCGATGCGGTGGTTTTGTATAAATCAGCGTAGTTGTTCTGTGCGAGTGCAAGATCTACCTGTGTGTCTCCTGTGTAGATATTAAGGGGAGGTGACCACCAGAGCTGCCAGGGTGCATCTGTAGGCAAATAGCTGTTTTTTGCATTCCGTAATGCTAATCCTACACTGGTGTTGAACTTCACCAGATTGGAACAGAGATCTTCATAGATCTTCTCCCCAAAGTGTGCATCAGGGAAGATCCCTTTATTCCACTGGCCTTTCGCTTTGATGTATTTGAGATATGTTTGAATTGGGAAATCATATTTTGTTTTCTTTGGCTCAAGGTAACCGCCCCCAATATTTGACCCGGTAGGCGATGCAATAAGAGAAGCGACGCCAGCATGTAATAATGATTGACCAATATTGGCCCGTGCGTACATTCCATCGAGTTTCCCACAGATACAGCTTTCCAACCACATAAACGATGGCCCAAGATTCATGTTTGAAACGGTTCTTGTGTTATATTCACCTGCGGAGGCTAAGTCTCCTCCAGGGCCTATGAAACCACCAGCGATCGGTACAATAGTTTTCGTAACCAATGATTTCACAAGTGGCCCACCAATTCCTGATGCCACTAAATCATTTCCAGCCACACCAAAGAGAAACTGATTCCCATGACCATTGACAAACAAAAAGTTGCTGGACTCAAAGATATCTCCGCCTTTAACGCTGCCTTCCCCTGCCAGTCTTCTGACCTGCCATTTTTCAAAGAAGAGCCTGTTTAAGATGTTACTGCTTTTAATTTCGGATAACGTTTGTTCGCTCAGACCCTTTTCCATACCTTCCTCATATAAAGCCCCCTGCAAGTCGAATCCTAATGGATCAACAACGTCATTTGCAGCTCGCTTATAGGTCATTTCAGCGTACCCTGTGAAGGCTTTCATAGGTTCGCCACGTTTAATCATTTTAAACAAGTCACCAAAGATGAAGTACCTGACTAACGGTTTTTGGAAATCCTGACCTCCTCCAACGATGAGACCGTAGTTATCTTTCCAGGTATTTAGGTTGCTGGTAAGTTCATGATAGAACACGCTTTTGAGTATCAATGCACTTGCATCCTGAGCATCCCAACCGGTTATCCGACCGACAATGTTTTCAATGAAGGGATATTTATTCTCATTGTCACTATAGACATCGTTCGCTAAATTGGACCAGTCATACGGTATAGGGTCGATATTCCCATAGAGAACATCACTGGGGGTTCCACCACCGTTATAGTAAGCTGTATCATCAATCCCATCTCCATCAATGTCCCCGACAGGCTCAGCATGATTTTGGTAGTAGTAATTCGGAAGAACGGTCGCATCGCCTACTAAAGCAATATACACAGGACTATCCTTGTAATAATCTCGTAATCCTTTGATGTCTCGATCATCATTCAGTGGGAGACTTGCAAGTTCAGCGAGTAAGTTGTTCAAAGGAACATGTATGTGATCAAAAAAATATTTATTTGATATCGGTACCAGCTTCGGATTTTTTCCACCCACGTAGAGACCAGGGCAGGTTTCTCCAGTATCAGTAATCTTATCATCATCAGCAGTGAACGCAAAATCAGGTGTACCATAGATAATCCCCTTATGGTACGCAGTCAAATACGGTGCAACAGAGGATAGACATTTCATCATGGGATAGACAGGGTCTTCGAGTTTTTCGACCACAACTCGAGCGGACACTTCCCCTTCTTTTTGTATTAACCAGGTACCGCTAGCAACAATGGTATACTCAACGCCACCTCGTCCATAGACGACTGATTCAGAATAAACAACATCTTTGATGATGTTCCCACTTGCGTCCCTTTCGGCGATACCACCTGCATTTGTACCCCCGGGATTTACTTCAAATTTTTTTAAACCGGCTGGTACTCCTTCTATATTAGGGCCCATCATAAATGATACCTTGTCCCCCATAGTGTCACAATTTTCAGCATCATGGTTCACCCCTTCGAATTTAATCAATGCATATTTATAATCCTTAGGGATGGTGAAACTCCAGGTGACCGAACCTTTCCCGGATAACAGCCCAAAAACAGTACTTACAAGCTCGCTCATGGAGCCTGATTTTATTTTTGTCGGTCCAAAGGTAAACTCCTGACTATCTAACACCATCGGTGGCCAAGCATCCACTGGATTTGTAAGAGTAATATAGTCGACGTTCTGCTTCAGTTTATTTTCAACAACGATAATCGATGCGTTCAAAACCTCATCAACGGAATTAAATCTTAACACATAACCGAAACCCTTGATATTGTTACCACAGACAATGGTTTTTTCCACACCAAGGTCGTTTAGAACGCTAATCACATCAGAATCCATTTCTTTGGTGACAATCACGGGAATCCTCAGATAAGAAGCGATAGGGGTAGCCAATACACCTAAATCATATCCAGGTTCATCATATTCGATAATTAAGGCTGCTTCACTACTGGTCCAGTAGGTTTTTGCAATTCGTAAAGAGGCGTTTTCGGCAGATTCATCATCCTTAATTGTTTCACTAGTGAACCCATGGTCTAACTGATCTTGCAGCCGTGTAACCGCTGTTGATGGGTTATCAAAATTCATGACGTATAGTGGTATAACTGATTGTTCTCCGTTCTCATTATAATTCACGGACAATGGTGTTGCTATAAGTGGGTAAAATGGACAGCTATCAGAAACAGTAATAGAACCAGGCATATCTTTTAAGTTGCCAGTGACATCAATAAATTCATTTGCTCTCACAGGCTGCGATTCTGCGGTATTTGGGACCCAATAATACACACCAATTGAGGCAAAAATAAGTGTAGCTACGCCTAACACTACAATTATTTTATCATTTTTCATCATATTTTTAATCCCCCATTTAGGATAATAATATCTTTCTCTGTATATTTGGAACTTTCTATATAATATTTTCTATTATATATATGATAGGGGTTTTGCATATATAACTTTTTGTGAAATGAATATGTTTAAGAAGGAGACGATTATTACCACCAACAAAAGGAGAAAAAACAGAATGCCAGGTGAAGAATTATCTCCTCAGCTGCAGGATCAAATCAACAGATTACAACAGGCACGAGCACAACTTCAGATGATCTCACAACAACGACAACAGGTGGAACTTCAAATTAAAGAAACCGAAGAGGCATTAAAGGAAATCGAAACAGTCACTGAAAAAACACCTATTTACAAAAGCATTGGTGCCTTATTAATTAAAACAAAAGGAAAAAGTGATATTAAAAAGGAATTAACTGCTGCCAAAGAGTCTCTAGAATTGCGAAAAACAACTTTGGAAAAGCAAGAGGGACGTAGCAGAGAAAAACTCACTGAGTTGCAGAGTAAAGTGGAAAGTTCCTTAAAGTTAGCGGGTGGAGCAGGAAACCTGAATGGTTAAAAAACATTTTTTCTCAGCACACAATGATCTGAAAACAGGGTTTTTCTGTCGATTTTCTCTGATCATCGGCTGTCTTCTTTTTATTATTTACCTCGTGGAAACACTACTCCATCCATTTGGATTCAATGATGATACCATTGGTGCTCTCCTTGCATTTGCGATCCTCTTTTTAGGTCTCGGATTAATCTTGTATTTCTTTTCGTGTCAATTTACAAAGCTTTCAAAGATAGCAGAAGAAGTTGAAAATGACGCGTCTCTGATGGATAAAGAAGAAACCAAGGAGTAATAGGGTCTCATTTCCCGAAACGCCGTTTTCTTTGCTGATAGGTCTGTATCGCCTGTAGGAAGTCGCGTCTTTGGAGGGCAGGCCAGTATACATCACAGAAATAGAGTTCTGAATACGCAAGTTGCCATAATAAGAAGTTCGATATACGCTCTTCTCCAGAGGTTCGAAGGATGAGATCAGGGTCAGGTAAACCACGGGTATAAAGATAAGAGGAGACCGTCTTTTGAGAAATATCTTTCACTTTCAGTTTCCCCTTTTTAATGTCACGTCCCATATGTTGGATTGCTTGGATGATTTCTTCTCGACCGCCATAGGCAAGTGCGATGTTCAAATGATATGTTTTATACGATCGAGTCATCTCCATAATAGACTGTGCTGATTGTTGAATGTCTTTTGGTAATGACTTAAGGCGACCAAGAACCCGTATCCGTACTTTATTTTTATGAATCCGGGAATCTTCCTTTGCCTGATCCAACTCTTGCTTTAACAACAACATCAATGTTTTGACTTCCTGTTCGCTTCGTTTAAAATTCTCAGTGGAAAATGCAAAAACCGTTAGAACACGTATTTTAAGATCAAAACACCAATCCAGAACCTCTTCAATTTTTTCTTTCCCAAATATATGCCCAGCTTCCCACGAGAACCCAAGTTCCTGGGCAAACCTGCGGTTTCCATCCATGATTATCGCAATATGCTTCGGGAGAGGATGTTGTTTTATCTCCTCAAGGAGTTTGTCATCGCGAAACTCATTGACTTTCATTGAAAATAAACTGTAGAACGAAGAACGGTAGAACGCCGCCAGAATCCTTTTTCCGGTTGGGCTACGTATAACATATTTTTCCCATTCATCGATTTTTTTACCGGCCAAGGCTCTCAGTGACGGTTTTTGAGAACTAATGATGTTCCCTCCAGAGAGTTCAATACCGATGCCATTATATAGATTTAGTGATGATATTCTCTTGAAATAAACATATAATACACAAAAAATGAGATATTGAATAATCGTAAATCCCTTAATGGTTAAATCCCTTACAATCCAACGTCTTGGGTAGCCTTGGAAAGTTCATGTGTTATTTCTAAAATATCCTTTTCATAGCTTACTGGATCTTCAAGTGCCCTGATGGTATCTTCAAGTTCTCGTTTTTCTGCTCCTGTAATACCTTTCACGTCAAGAACCTGCTTTAGCAAAGGAATTGCATCGCCTCGCCCCTGTTGCACAAAATTATAGGTGAAATCCTCAATGTGGAACCATCCTTTGTATCGCCATGGTTTACTGATAAAATCCTTCGTGATTGAAACCATGAAATCATATGGTGCTGGACCAATAATCCCAGTTAACGCACCTACCAAATACGAGTTATATCTTTTATTGTCAAACGTGTCCTCAAGATCTTCGATAATGGGGATAATAGAAGAATCTCCGATATCCTGAAGCGCAAACATTGCTTCTTCATTTGCCATGGAATCATCAGATTCTCTTTTTAAAAAACCGATAATCGCAGGAACTGCCTGGGGGTCTTTGGTTTCACGAAAAATCGTTATCGCAAAAAAACAACTCCAAGTAAATTCAGTACGGAGGAGTTCAATTAGTTCGTGAGTTGCTTGGTTCCCTAATTGGATAAGTTCTTGGACAGTATTGCGAGCGTACTTTCGGACCTCGTTTTCTTCTTTATTGTAAAATTCCTCGGTATCAAGTGATTTTAAAAACTCAATATGTTTATTCAGCATCTCTACCTGGTTTTGCATAGGTGCCCCTCAATATAGTAAAGAGATTCTCGTTACTTAAATATTTGTTCATCTTAGATGGAACGTAATATCCATCAAGCAAATGTCTTTTGATAGAACGAAGAAACCACTGCTGTGAATTGGATAGAGGAACATGTGGAATCGTTCGATAACACCTTAGTTGGGGTGTTTCGAATTTTTCACAAAGGTGAACAACAAGAGAGAACAAATGCTCAGAGCAAGGGCAAAGAGAAACGTCGCCTGCGGAGAGAACGTATCCCAAAGAATTCCTGCGATAAAACCAGCAGGCAGCGCAATTACACCGGTTGCTGTATGGAAGGTCCCTAAGGCAGTACCTTTAATATCAGGGGGGGCTAAATCCACAACGAAGGCACGCTGTACGCCATCAATGAAGCCAAAGAAAACACCATAGAGAATAAAGACAAATATAAGCATGTACAGCTGCGCGGTGTACATAAGGCAAATTGCAGTAGCTGCAAATAAGATATATCCTGCAATAAGAACTGGTTTTCTACCGATTTTATCAGAGAGTATCCCTGCAGGGATGGCACATAACGTATACACAATATAAAATAATACATAGAGAAGCAGTGCGATATTATCAGAAAAACCAATGTTTTTTGTCTTTAAGATCAAGAACGCATACCCGAAATTTGCTAAAGCAAATATGGTTGAAACAAGGATGAATATCTGGAGGTTACGAGGGAGTCGTCTCATACTCACACGAAACGGTATCGACGCTTGTTTCATGGGTATGTTTTGTTCGCGTTTCTCTTTGATAAACAGGACGAACAGGACTGCGATGATTCCCGGGAAGAATGCTAAGAGAAAAAGGTCTCGGTACCCAAATAACGGTAAAAGAATAACTGCGATAATTGCACCGGAAAACGAACCAATACCATCCATTGCTCGTTGGAAACCATACGCTTTTCCCCTCACGGAAACATCCACTGATTCTGCGATAATCGCATCTCGTGGCGCATCTCTGATTCCTTTTCCAACTCGTTCGACAACACGGAACAATAGAACAAACGGCCAGGACTGCGCAAATGCAAAGAGTGGTTTTGTAAGAGAGGAAAGCCCATAACCAGCAAAAACAAATGGTTTTCTTCTCTTAACTTTATCAGACCAATATCCAGAAAAGACTTTAAGCAGTGAAGCAGTTGCTTCAGCTGCTCCTTCAACAAGACCTACAACCCATGCACTTGCACCAAGGGAGAGTAAAAACAAAGGGACAACAGGAAACACCATTTGACTTGAGAGATCAGTAAACAAACTGACAAAACCAACAATAATAATATTCCGAGCCAACCCTTTAAAAAATGACTCTTTGTTCATGGTCTGCCTCATGGCCGATTCAGTAATTTCGTTGTGCACATACGTTTTCTTCGTTTCAGTGTTTCGGTTTGAGGAAGAGAATACCTTAAAAGGAAAAAACAAATACGAGGAACGGGAGTATGTCAGCAGTTGAAGTAAAAAATTTAGTGAAGAAATACGGGTCAATAGATGCGGTGAAAGGTATCTCGTTCTCAATAGACGAAGGAGAAATCTTTGGACTTATCGGCCCGAATGGAGCAGGAAAGACGACGGCCTTACGGGTGATGTCCACCCTTCTGTCAATAAACGGTGGATCGGTCACCATATTAGGATACGACCTGAGTAAACAGGCCCCGGAAATCAGAAGGCTTATTAGTTATCTCCCTGAGGATGCGGGGGCGTATAAGAATCTAAGTGGGAGAGCGTATCTGCAGTTCATCGCGAATTTCTTTGATCCAAAGGAAGTCCCAGCTATGGTACAAAAAGGTATCGAGATTACGAATCTTGGGGTGCGTATCGATGACCGAGTTGATACCTACAGTAAAGGAATGATGCGTCGACTGCTTGTAGGGAGAGCATTAATGACCAACCCGAAACTCGCCATCCTTGATGAGCCGACCTCTGGCCTTGATGTCATCAACGCTCAGGAGATACGAAAATTAATAAAGTCCACCGCGCAGACCGGTACGACCGTGCTTCTCTCATCCCATAACATGCTTGAGGTAGAGTATCTCTGTGACCGAATCGCTTTAATCGCTGAAGGAAAAATAGTTGAAACAGGTAAACCAAAGGCGTTAATGGAGAAATATAAAGCACGTAATATCGAAGAAGTCTTCATACGGACGGTGCATGAATGAGCGGACTAGGAAACATCACAAAAAAAGAGATACGAGAGCTCCTCACACCAGCAACATTCATCCCTATTATCGTTATCGCCTTGATTTTTGCTACCATGGGAACCAGTTTACAAGGCATGCAAGAACAAGCACAAGAACCACCAATCATCGGAGTCATTTCAGAAGATAACAGCAGTTATAGTGCGATGGCTTCTACAGTCCTGCATACGTACGCAAAATCAGTGTATAACTCGACATCGACTGCGGATCTACAGATCGGACTCCAGACCGTCGAACAACATAACGGGGTCGCAGTCGTGATCATCCCAGGAAATTTCTCAGAACGGATCACAGAAGGACAACAAGGAACCCTTGAAGTGTACTGGATCATGAAAGGCACAGGCTTAATGGATTCCATCTCCTCAAGTATCCTTGAATCGTTACTTTCGTTCATCAGCACTAACGTTTCAAAAGAACTTATCAAACAGAATTCAACAGTGAACGCCTCGTTTGTCCTCTCACCAACACAACGGATTGAAACCACCTATTATAAAAATAGGGAGTTTGCTGGACTTTCACCAAACACGATTTCAGGTATGCTGACATCTCAATCGATACTAATCCCAATTGTCATGATGATGATCATCGTTATGGCTGGCAGTATCGTGATTACCTCCATGGCACTTGAAAAGGAAAATAAAACTCTTGAGACGTTACTCACCTTACCAGTGAAACGAACCAGTATTGTCACCGGGAAAATTATTGCGGCAGCAATTATTGGATTGCTCCTCGCTGTTATCTACATGATTGGAATGCAGTTTTATTTCAGAGGCTTCGAGATGTCAGGCGGAGTGAATCTAGCGGCGTACGGTCTTACCCTTTCCTCAACAGATTTCATTTGGGTCGGCATCTCACTATTTCTTGCGCTCATCGCAGGGCTTTCACTGTGTATGCTGCTTGGAACCTTTGCGAAGAACTACAAGAGTGCACAAACACTCACCTTCCCGATAACGATGCTTGCGATGATACCGATGTTTATCACAATGTTCGCAGATTTTGATACCCTCCCCTTACCGATTAAGATATTGACGTTTGCGATTCCATTTTCCCATCCAATGATGGCATCACGAGCGTTGCTGTTTGATGATTACATACTTGTCATCGGAGGTATTGTGTATGTTGGTCTGTTTGCCTTGGTTACCATTAGCATCGTGGTGTGGGTGTTTAAAACCGATCGATTGCTCACCGGTACAATGAAATTCAAGTGGCTAAAAGCATTAAAACGAAGACGATTCTGATAAAGAACCATTACTCATTTTCACATACGCTATGGATTAATTAGGAGAAGAAAACAAATATTCCTCTTAGTATGGAGCAAACCTTTTTATAGCGCAACAGCTACTCTTTTTGTAAGGGGATAATCTATGAAGAATCATACACATCGTAAAAAATCTCGGATATGGGAGAAAATTAGTGGATGGAAGGGAATCTGGTTCCATCTTGCCGGAATAATCGCTATCGCTTGGTTTCTCATCCGGGTAGTCCCAAAGCCTCAACGAGCAGAATATCCCTGTCAACAGGTCGCCATGTCGATTTCACTTGGGTATATCGCATTTTGGAGTATCTTGTTTACGGGTCTTGTTGTCTGGCTACGACATGCAAAGACGAAATTCGCAAAAACAGTACCAACCATGGCTGCTGGTTTTCTTGTGTTGTTCACCATCACTGGCGCAGTGTTTGCAACGAATTATTTCCAGGGAAACGAACCGGCAGCAGTATCATGGGATCCTATCCCGAAACAACCTATGGGTGTAGGAACCGGTGTGAACCCTGGTCGAGTTGTATGGGTGTGGAATCCAAACGCCACAGAAAAGAACCTTGTTGGATATTGGTGGGAAGAGGAGAACAACAACCAGGCTGTGATTGATCAGATGTTTTCGAATGGTGTTCAACAGCTCGCTGGAATAGCAAATGATTCTGATGCGTGGAATTTAGTTTTTAGTTATTTTAACGAAGTTCATGGGAATGGAAACGTAGGCTATCAACCAGGGGAAAAGATCGCGATTAAACTCAATTTCAATAACGCGTTAGGTGGTATTGGCGATCCGTATGTCAAAGAAGATAATGATAGAGATGCAAGCCCGTATGTGGTGAAAGCACTATTACGTCAGCTTGTGAATGTTGTCGGTGTCGCCCAAGACGATATTACATTGTATGATGCGTCTCGACCAATACCGAACTGTTTCTATAACCGTGTGTATTATGAGACCTATCCTGCCGATCCATTAGTAGAGGAATTTACGCAGATCCATTATGTCGACTCCCTTGGCGGGGCAACCGGTCGTGAGCAGGTAATTTCCAGCTCGACGAAAATGTATTTTTCCGATGGCACAGTCCGAACACTACCAACCTGTGTTGTGAATGCAAAGTATATCATTGATATGCCACTACTGAAGCGGCATCCTATTAATTCGGGTGTGACTCTTTCAGGGAAAAACTTTTTCGGATCGTTCATCGAACCGGTGTCCGATATCCACCCATACCACATATCGGGGTTAACCATGGGGAATCCTGCCCCGCAGGTGGATTTGTTAGCCTATGAACATCTTGGTGGAAAAACACTCCTGTTTCTTGGGGACGGGACCTTTGGGACCAAGGTGGACCATAAAACCATTGCAAAGTTTTTGATGTACCCGTTTAACGATGATTGGACGAACAGTTTATTCTTCTCACAAGACCCAGTCGCCATCGATTCAGTGATGTATGATTTCTTACTTACAGAAGGAACGAATCCTATTGAGGGGTCACAGAACTATCTGCATCAAGCTGCAGTTCCTCCTCCAAATGTCTATGACCCTGAAAACGATGGAGTGTATCTGTCAACGAGCCTTGGTGTTCACGAACACTGGGACCGGACGGTGAATATCTTCTCAGCAGACCGGTACTCCGGTCCCGCTGGGAACGGGATTGATTATCGCACTTCAGGCGAAGAATATGTAAGCCCTGGTGTCGTGTTTACCACTCCTCTTGAAAAGCACTTATTTCTATTCGGAACAGACAAAGGAGCGTTCCCCTTCACGGTGATTATCGGGAAAATCGATGTAGAAGCGCAAGTCAATGGTGATGTTGGAATCGTTCAAAAAATCGAATTTTTCAAAGATAATACATTACAATTCACTGATACTGAGGCACCGTACATTTGGACGTGGAACAAACTTTCTTTCTTCAGACATACGATAAAAATCATCGCATACTATGATACGGTGAATACGACGAGTAATCAGATGAATGTCTGGAAAATCCTCTGATGCCCAGAGTGACTGCGCGGATTCATACTAGGAAATATTTGCAGTTATAACTCTCAGCAATGCATACGTTTATGTGATTATTTCATATTTGAAAACCCAGGACATGTATTCTTCACCAAAATCAACAATCACATTTGCTGCATTGATCTCATTTTTACCATCATTATCGCAGTCGCCAATGGAGACCACCGCTAAATCCCCAAATGTTTCATCAATGACGGCTTCTTCTTCATAGGTGGCACCGTTCCATTGGAGGATATGGATGACATCAGTACCTGCACACACCTCAGCGTTGCCATCATTATCAACATCGCCCACGTCAAGACCCTCGATAAGTAATCCCTCACCAGGCCATTCCTTTTCAAATTTTATTATGTAATCTGAGCCATTCCATTCAAAAATTGTTATCCTAGGTGTGTAGAACCCGATATGAATCTCATCGACACCATCCATATCACTATCTTTACAGATACAAGCAAAAGGATGATTTTCATAACCTGATGCGGGAGCGTCAACAAGGATGGTAGATTCAAATTGCTTGGCCGGTTTATCCCAGTTCAATATCACAACCTTATTGCCGGATTCAAGGACGATTTCATTTTCCCCATCGTCATCCACGTCACCAAGACCTGCCATGAAGACCTCTCCGTTCACACCAACATCATCCCAATCAGCAGCATATTTCACTAATCGTGCCCCATCCCATTTGAAAACAACGATTTCAGGAACTGACCGTCTCCAGTCACGACAACTCATAATGAGTTCATTCAGACCATCATTATCACAATCACCAATGTAACAATCAGGGTTACCACCACCGTGCCATTCTACCCATGGATTCCATGCAATAATACGATAACGACCGTTTATGAATTTATGAACCGTTGCGTACCATGAAACCGCGATTTCGTTTTCCCCATCACCAGTTAGATCACCGATAGCAAATCCATCTGAGTCAAGACGACGAAACGGAAAGAAAGGACACCGTAATGTGTGTGTCTGTTCATATGTCTGTGAATTCTCGTTCCATTCCATGACTCGTAACATCGCATCTCTTCCGCCGATAAGCAACTCATTCTCGCCATCGTTATCGCAATCACCAATTGGCTGTGGTCCTTCATAGCGTGCCCCATAGAACGGGCTTTTTCCATAGCTCATTTCCCATTGGATGTCATACAAATTGGTAGCCACATTTAACGGTTTTAAATTCTTCATATCTATTGTGGTATCATTTGAAAAGGCTATTGAGAGGCCACATAATGAAAAAAAATAATGATCAGAGGAATAAACAAATGTCTCTTCATAGATTTATTCACCAAGCATCATATAATTTATCGGAATTATAAATATTTCCTTTGATAATTTAAACTGTCGTATCCCGAAATTACTTCCTCCTAGAAAAAAACCTTTTATAGGAAAATACGGACGTGGCGGCAGTCGAACATCCCAACAGGAGAGAATTTGGGCAAGAAAACCCGAAAAAAACGGCTTTTGAATTTAATCGTTGTTCGGGAAATCGTTTCTATTCTCACTAAAAGCTTTCTCATTTTTTCTTTCTTTTTTTGGAGGTTGAATTATGCAAAGAGAAACAATATATGATCGAATGACAATATGTGAAAGAGTATGATATGAAGATTGAAGAGATGGATGATCTGTATCAACAACTCATAGCTAATGTGATGAACTATGGAAAAGCAGGTTAGAATCTACAACCTTGACATAAACTACAATGTCATTCATCGA
>Ga0315536_1000797_pt1 | contig 15832 bp, 17 predicted proteins | sample SalMarSW160230MG_FD_203093 | JGI IMG/M metagenome (GOLD analysis project Ga0315536, IMG submission 203093) | Salt marsh sediment microbial communities from the Plum Island Ecosystem LTER, Massachusetts, United States - Salt Marsh Sediment SW1602-30 ... | reverse complement strand
GATGATCATAAAGCCCTTGAATTTATGAAGACCGCTATGCAGGACAGGTATCATGGATTACGCTCCTATGCAGTGAAAAAATTATATCTGCAGAATGATTCAGTGAAAAAATCTGTTGAACCACTTCTCGCTGAAATGGCAGTGAGTGATCCGAATTCACTTGTGAGAGCCAGTGCCATTGAGGCTCTTGGAAAATATAAAAAGCCATCATATAAACCTTTGTTTCTGAAATCAATCAGCGATTCATCGTATTCAATTGCTGGAAGTGCACTCATTGCGCTTGGTACTATTGATACTGCAGCTGCACTGGAAAAGGCCAGATCTCTGAGAGGCCAGCATGTTAAGGGATCACTTTCTGAGGCAGTAACTAATATATTATTTACATACTCCGGTGAGAATGACTTTGATTCTCTTGCAACGCGATTTGATAACCTGCCGTTCGGTAATGAGAAATTCATGATCCTGCAACCTTTTGCCAATTACCTGAAGCGAATACAGGATCCGGCTAATTTCAAAAAAGGTATTGATATGATTGTCAACTTTCGTGATACTATACCAGAACAGTATCGTCAGCAAATTTTCCCCTATTTCAATGGCATGATTTTAAACGGAATAGCCATGAGCAAACAATCAAAAGGAATGACTGAACAGGCAGATTATGTGAAATCCAAACTTCCTGGCAGAACTAAAACTTCTGAAAATGAAGAAGTTTCAGCAGCTGACTTACAGAAATATGCCGGTGAATATGACTTTGACGAAGAAACGGTCAATGTAACACTTAAAAATGATAAAACACTCTTTCTGATTATCCCGGAACAACCGGAAATGGAAATGACACCAGTTTCAAAAAGTAAATTTGCAATAAAATATATGGAAGGTTATACAATAGAATTTAACGTCAATGATAAAGGTGAAGTGACCGGGTTTGTACTGAGTTCACCTGGAGGAGAGGAGAAAGCTATGAGGAAGAAATGAGATTTACCTCATCCCCCTGGCCCCCTTCTCCTAAAAGAGAAGGGGGTATTATAAGATAATCAATGTATTAGGTAATACAAAAGGAGATCTTAAAGTGACGCTTCTCTATATTTTAATAAATATCTTATTCTTATAAAGCCAGTAACATAAGTACCATAGGGCGGCCCATACACCCAGGCTGGCTATTACCTCTGTTGTTATTTCTCCTGTCCATGAAAACAGCAGCTGACTGAAAGCTGAAGCTATTCTGTTAAAGATACTGGCACCACGGAACGAGAAAAAGAGATATATGAATATGCTGTTCATTCCTACAATGATAAACATCCGGGAACCTTTAATGAAGAGTTTCTTTACATCTATAAGCCAGTAAGAAAAGGCCAGAACGAGGATTGCCCATCCTCCACTTGCGAAGACAAAGGAAGAAGTTGCTATCTTCTTAATAATCGGTGTGATATTAAGCCAGTCGAGAGAATAACCTATAATCAGGGCTGAGACGCCTGCGATAACCAGAATCTGTATTTTTTTCCCGGTTGTCCTGTCACTCATAAGAAGCTTACCGCACAGAACACCCCATACCGTATGCGCAGTAGTAGATACAAAATTAAGAGTAGCCCATTCACTGGCTTTATCGACACCTTCTATTTTATTATTGAACCAGGCCCCAAGGTTTTCGAAATTAACCCAGGGATGGTTGAAGCCTGCAACCGGGAAAAACCTGTATGCAAGATCTATTAATACAAGAATGGCAAGAGTAAAGATTAGCTGGAAGAGAAAGCTCTTGTTCCTGATAAGGAAGGCAACCAGGTAAGTTACTGATAACTGTGCCAGGACATTCTGAAACCTGAATACAAGATGACCGGCATCCACAAAATATAAAGCCCACCCGAAAAAAAGGAGTAAAAGAGAGCGTTTAATAGCATGATTCAGGATGGATTTATTACTGTATCCCTTTTTAAGCCTGTTAGCTACCGCAAATGGAATAGCAACACCAACAATGAACATGAAGAAGGGCTGAATAAGATCCCAGAAATGCAGGCCATGCCACTCATGGTGACTCAGTTGTGTTCCCAGGAACTGCATGAAACCATTGTTATATTTGCCAAGTTCCTCATATAGCCCGGTCGCTTCTCCGGCTAACAAGAACATGGTAAACCCACGAAAGAAATCGACAGAAGTCACCCTGCCTGGCAATGGTGACACTGTTGCTGGAGCATTTGCATTCATTTATATATCAGATTGGTTTTAAACTGTAATCTCATTTGGAAAAGGTAATAAAGTCTATTCAAATTTAATATTATTAGTTTATGCATAAAAACAATAGCTAATATATATTGTTATAAAGATTTTAACACCCGTCTTATTCATTTCTCATGGAGTTTTTTGCGTTAAATTTTATAATCTAATTAAAAATTTGGAAGTAAATAATGTATTTTTACCGGCTTCATAGAAGGACAATCGTTTAGGTTACATATTTGACAAATAAAATTATCATATATGCATAAAGCTGAAAGCCCGACTGTCGCAGACAGGAAGGTTAAGCCAAGTGTTTTTAGTTTATTACGGCGTTATTCCGCGATGGTTATAGTACTGATCGTAATGGCTTTGATGGGAAGTGGAGTGAACTTGTTCATACCAAAGATCATTGCAAAGGGGATAGATGCCTATTCAGCCGGGCATTTTAATCTTAGTACCATCATAACCGAATTTCTGTCAGTTGCATTTGCTATATTTGTCTTTACATTCGTACAAAGCCTGTTGCAGACATTTGCTTCTGAGAGGGTAGCAAGAGATATCAGAACATCTCTTTCGGAAAAGATCTCTCGCCAGAGTTATTCCTTCATCTTAAAATCGAATTCTGCAAAGTTGCTGACAAACCTCACCTCGGATGTCGATTCAGTTAAAATGTTTGTATCACAGGCCTTTGTAACAATTATCTCTTCGGCTTTTGTTCTTATTGGAGTGTCTGTGCTGTTGATACTCACAAATTGGAAACTTGCACTGGCAGTTATAGCTATCGTTCCGATAATAGGTGTTACCTTTTTTATGGTACTAAGGAAGGTAAGGGTTTTATTCAGGCGAAGCAGGGAGGTAATTGATTCACTTAACAAGATCATTAATGAAAGCATTATAGGTTCTGCCCTTATAAGAGTCCTGAATTCTCAGCAGCCGGAAAGTATGAAATTCCTGGAAACCAATGTTGTGTCGCGTGATCTGGGCATATCAATTCTTCGTTTGTTTGCGACTCTTATTCCGGTAATAATGTTTGTTTCGAACCTGGCCGTGGTTACAATTCTTGCCCTTGGCGGTCATTTTGTAGTGGCAGAAAAAATGTCTCTTGGAAATTTTGCAGCATTTAACAGCTATCTGTTCATGCTGATCTTCCCTATTATGATGATAGGCTTTATGAGTAATATAATAGCTATGGCTACAGCTTCGTATCAGAGGATATATGAAGTACTTGAAGCTCCCGAACCTAAGCAGGAAGGTGTCCGCAACACAAGGATAAAGGGTGATGTCAGGCTCAGTAATGTGTCATTGTCAATTGCAGGGAAACCTATACTGAAGAAAGTATCCTTTAATGTTAAAGCCGGTACCAAAACTGCCATTATCGGACCTACTGCAGCAGGGAAAAGTCAGCTTTTATATTTACTTACAAACCTTATCTCTCCCGATTCAGGTTCTTTGGAGTTTGATGGTGTCAGTATTGACGATTATAAAAAGGAATTGTTCTACAGCCAGATAGGCTTTGTATTCCAGGATAGTGTTATCTTCAATATGACATTGCGCGAGAATATTGCTTTTAATACAAATGTGACTCCCGAATCAATGGAAATGGCAATAGTTACTGCTGAACTGAAAGATTTCATTGATTCGTTACCTGATAAGCTGGATACCATTGTATCTGAAAGGGGAACCAGTTTATCTGGAGGGCAGAAGCAGCGTATTATGCTCGCCAGGGCTCTGGCACTGAACCCCTCTATCCTTCTCCTGGATGATTTCACTTCACGCGTCGACAGGAATACTGAGAACAAGATACTTTGTAACCTTGAAAACAATTATCCTGACCTGACACTCATTTCAGTTTCACAAAAAATTGCACCTGTCAGGCATTTTGAACAGATAGTCCTGTTAATGGAAGGGGAAGTTATTGCAATCGGCAAACATAAAACGCTGAAAGAGAGTTCTCCTGAATATGCCCAGATTTATAGCTCACAACTAAGCACACAACATTATGAACTATGATCTGAATAAGGCACAGGGCAATACTGAGAAGAAAAAATCAGGATTTGCATCACTCAGGAGACTTGTTGCTCTTATCCAGGATGAGCACAGGAATCTGAGGATAGCTTTTGTTGCAATTTTCATTAATGCAGGATTTAACCTGCTTGGACCCTATTTAATAGGGTATACTATCGATACATATATTCAAACAAAACAATATCATGGAGTACTTGTTTTTGCCGGAATACTACTGGTTCTTTATGTTATAGCGTTCATTGTTAATTATACCCAGATGTTTCTGATGGGCAGCATAGGTCAGCGCATGCTGTTCAAATTACGGAATGTTGTGTTTAATAAGCTTCAGGAACTGCCGGTCGACTTCTTTAACCAGAACAAGGCCGGGGATCTCATTTCGCGTATAAACAATGATACTGATAAGGTCAACCAGTTCTTTTCACAATCGCTTATGCAATTCATTGGAAGTATTTTCACAATGACAGGAGCCGGTATTATTCTTTTGTCTATAAATCTTAAACTGGGCCTTGCAGCTCTTTCTCCGGCACTTTTGGTCTGGATATTTACCAAAACCATTTCCCCGTGGGTAAAAAGCCGGAATGCTGCAAGTATGAAGACTACCGGCAGCCTGAGCGCTGAAATTCAGGAGAGCCTTGCAAACTTTAAAGTTATTGTTGCTTTTAATCGTCGTGATTATTTCCGCAGACGATTTGAACAGGCCAATAAACATAATTACAGCAAATCATTACAGGCAGGAATTGCAAACAATGTATTTATGCCTGTGTATACTCTAGCTGCAAACCTGGGTCAGTTAATTGTTCTTGGATATGGCATATATCTTATAGAAGGTGGTAATTTTTCTATAGGCTTATTGATCAGTTTTATTGCATATGTGACAAATTTCTATAATCCCTTACGGCAACTTGCCTCACTGTGGGCCAACTTCCAGGTTGCAATGGCCGGATGGGACAGGATTTCACATCTGTTATCACTCAAGAGTAACCTGAATTATGTGGAAGACACCAATAGTATACCAAGTAACTCATTAATGTGTTTTCGTGATGTATCATTCAGTTATCCTAATGGTACTGAAGTACTTCATGGAGTAAATTTTGAGTTGGTAAGGGGGATGACCTATGCCTTTGTTGGTCCGACAGGCGGTGGTAAAACGACTACAGCCTCGCTTATAGCTCGCTTATATGATCCAACCAGAGGATCCATTTTGTTGGATAACAAAGATATTCGTTCATATATTCCGGAAGAACGGTGCAGAAAAATTGGATTTATACTTCAGGATCCCTTTCTCTTTTCAGGGACAGTTCGTGATAATATCTTATATGGCAATGATGGTTATTTGAATTATTCCAACGATAAGCTTGCCGAATCCATTTCAGAAGCCGGCCTCGAAACATTACTGGCAAGGTTTGACAATGGCCTTGATACTGTTGTGCAGACGACTGGAGATGAGATCAGCCTGGGTCAGCGTCAACTGATAGCTTTCATGAGGGCAGTGCTTCGTAAACCTGAGTTACTGATACTCGATGAGGCTACTGCTAATATAGATACCGTAACTGAACAATTGCTTAACAGTATACTCAAAAAACTTCCTGAATCGACCACCCGTGTGATCATTGCTCACCGTCTGAATACAATTGAAAATGCAGATGAGATCTTCTTTGTTAACACAGGGGAGATAATTCCAGCCGGCTCATTCAATCATGCCATTGACCTGCTTTTGCACAGTAAAATCGATTAGAAGCTTTAAAACAGACCTGTTACCGATGTGATACCGGTCGGTGAAGCACTTATCCGATATTCTTAATTTGGGATTTTCAGCTCAGTTTTAATGTGTGATCCCATAAATGCACTACATTTGATTTTTTGTTTGTATTTATTGGAAATCCGAGTTGATAATATGTTAGAACTCAGATTTTGGGTAGCTTCTAAAACAAAAAATATGAGTATTACATGTTTTAGTGTCCGTTCTGATTAATTTAATAAAGAGTTATGCTAAAGATCTTGACTCTGCCCATACTTATTTTGTTTCAGCAATCACCTGTAACACTTACCGGTATTGAATATATTCAGGGCAGTGATTCGCTTAAAGTATCTGTCAGGCTCAATTATGAACTTTTTCTCCGCGATTACCAGCAGACTATATTTGATGATCTTGATCTTGAGGTTTTGAGAAGTTTCAAGCCGTTCCCTGCTGATCTGGCTAACAATTACATAAATACAAAATTAAACATCTATACCAAAAAAAAGCTGATTATAGGGAAGCTGATAAAGATGGAAGAGAATGACAGAGACATCAGATTCAGTATGTTGTACCGTGTGGAGAAAAAGCTGAAAAGCATTACTGTGAAAAATACCATTCTTACCGGGCTATACAGCGATGTGGAGAATCTGACGATTATTAAGAGCGGGAATTATGAAAAAGAAATGAAGTTTACTCCTGAATTTAATGAGGAGACCTTCTTTTTAAACAAGCCCCCTTCATATTGACCTGAAATCATAAATAGATGTTAAAAGTCTTAATTTTAAATACTTTGTTTTTTTTTCATCCTGTGCATGTAACAATAATAACTGTTACCCAGGCCCGGGAAAGTGATACATTGAAAGTATTTTTCAGAATGTACTATGATGACTTCTTAAGGGATTATAAATTGTACAATCCTGATTTTAAGCCCGTGAAAAATATTGAACCTAAAGATTTTCCAAATGAGCTGATCAAAAAATATTTCGACGACAGAGTACAGATTTACATTAATCATAAACTACTTTCGGGCAGTCTGTCAAATGTCTCAACCGATAGTTATGAAATCTGCCTTAACCTTATTTATCAATCAGATAAAAAGCCGAGAAATTTCAAAATCAGGAATCAGATTCTTATCGATATCTATAATGACCAGGCAAATATGGTCTATTTGAATATCAATAAATATGAGGACGCAATAAAGCTCACAGTAGAAGATTTTGAGGAAGACCGTAAACTTAAGTGAAAATATACCTGTTCAGACGACTACACCCTACAACCTGCAACCTGCACGATGCAACCCGGGGATTGCAGCCTCATATCATTCAGCTGTGATCCCATAGGGGGAGAGTCTCAGTTAAAAACCTATTATTCGCTTGCGCTCATTCTAATTTTTATTTTCATCTGCCCTCATTCAGGCAAGTCTGATTCGGTCATCTGAAAATAAAAATCCCCGCTTTCGCGGGGAGGTTTTTAATTGGCGGAGAAAGAGGGATTCGAACCCCCGGATCCGTGGTAACAGATCAACGGTTTTCAAGACCGCCGCATTCGACCGCTCTGCCATTTCTCCGCCGCAAAGATAATATTTTTTTGTTTTTTTGGAATTTTTTTGGGAAATTACGTAATTATCAGAAAAACAGCAATATATATTTTTTTTAAACATGATATGAACAATAAGTTTTAATTATTGTTCTATAAATTAGAATTAGTGAGCCTGAGCGGCATTTTTATAAAAAGTTGAATTTCATACAAAAATGTGGTAATTTTAACCTAAAAGTGGCACTAATTGTGGAAAAACGGAAAAATAAATTTGCACATAAACTAAAAAAAAATAAATTTGTATTCAATTAGTAAGATTGGTCTAACCATAAAATCATTCATTATGACAAAAAAAGAATTAGTTAATGCAATCGCTGCTGATGCAGGACTTTCAATTAAAGATGCCGGAAAAGCTCTTAACGCCTTTGTTGGAGCTTTTGGAAAAGCAATGAAAAAAGGGGAAAGAATCCAGCTACCCAGCATGGGTACTTTCAAAGTTGATAAAAGAAGTGCAAGAGTAGTGCGTAATCCTCGTACTGGTGCTAAACTGAATGTTCCTGCCAAGAAAGTTGTTAAATTCAAAGCAGCTCCAGCACTTAACAAAGGTCTTTAATCTCTGATGTATGAGATTGCCCAGGGGTGTTCAAACACCCCTTTTTTTTTATTATCAGTTTTTATATTCTGACATTCTTAATATCATTATAAAACAATAAATCAATAAAAGAATATCAACTTTAGTGGGATTGTTAAAAAATGTGAATGTTTTTTACTATTTTTGAAAATGAAATTTCTTGCTAAAAAGATTAACGCATGAACTGTATTATTGTAGATGATGATCAGATGACCTGCAAGATTCTTGAGGGATATGTCAGCAAATCCACCTCTCTTAGTCTGATTGGGACATTCAGTGATTCAGTTGCAGCAAGAAATATTCTTACACAGCGGAAAGATATCGATCTTGTTATTCTCGATATTCAAATGCCGGAACTGAACGGATTCGATTTTATAGGCAGCCTCGACTTCCCTCCTAATATTATAATAGTATCATCAGCTGAAGAATATGCACTGAAAGCATTTGACTTCAATGTAGTTGATTATCTTTTGAAACCAGTTTCCTATGGAAGGTTTTGTAAAGCTATAGATAAGACTGTCAGATACTTTGCACGAAAGGAAGTTAATAATACAGGTGACGAGGAGATATTCCTTAAAAAGGGATCCTCACTTGTGAAACTCAAACTCGGAGATATTATTTTCATAGAGGCTCTTGAGAATTATGTGACTCTGAATACCAACAATGACAAATTTACCATTCATTTTACAATGAAAGCGATTGAAAGTCAGTTGCCTTCTGCAGTATTTATAAGGGTTCACAGGTCATACATAATAAATAAGAGCATGATCCAAACCATTAAAGAGAACTCCCTCGATCTGAATGTGGGAGGAAACATAAAAAGTATTCCTGTTGGTAAATCATTCAGAGACTCCCTTCTGAATGATATTAATGTAATGGCCAGATAATATCTGCATCTTCTAATGCTTACTAACCGTCAACTTTTTTTGCGGCATCTTGGACAGACCTCTTCATCGCCTTTGATGCTTGAAATTGTCAGAGCTGAAGGTATTTTTATGTATGGGCCCGAAGGCCAGGATTATATTGATCTTATCTCAGGAGTGTCAGTCAGCAATACAGGTCATGGCAACCGAAAAGTCATAGAGGCAATTAAGGATCAGGTTGACTCATATATGCATCTTATGGTTTACGGGGAGATGATACAGAGTCCCCAGGTTAAGTATGCTGAACGGCTGGCAGAAATTCTCCCACGGGGTCTCGATTGCACATATTTTGTGAATTCAGGATCGGAGGCGGTGGAAGGAGCCCTGAAGCTTGCTAAAAGATACACGGGAAAAAGTAGAATAATCTCCTTTAAAAACTCATATCACGGCAGTACGCATGCGGCATTGAGCATACAGGGAAGTGAACTTTATAAGAATGCCTTTCGCCCGTTGCTTCCCGATACCCACCTTCTTGCCTTCAATGATGAGAAATCGCTGGAACAGATTGACAAAAATACGGCATGTGTTGTTGTTGAGCCGGTTCAGGGAGAAGCAGGGGTTATTTATCCTGAAAAAAATTATCTCGAAAAGCTCAGAACCCGATGCAATGAAACAGGAACGCTTCTGATATTTGATGAAATACAGACTGGATTTGGGCGGACAGGGTTTATGTTTGCTCTTGATCGATTTGGAGTAATACCCGATATACTTCTTCTGGCAAAAGCTCTGGGAGGGGGAATGCCTTTGGGAGCATTTATCTCATCAAGAGAAATAATGGCATCTCTTGCCTCAGATCCCGTTCTGGGACATATTACAACTTTCGGCGGACATCCGGTCTGTTGTGCTGCAGGTCTTGCTTCCCTCAATGTAATTATCGACGATAAACTTGTTGAGGCATCTGTCTCTAAATCGCTGCTGTTTAAGAAGGAACTATGTCATCCCCTGATTTCTGAAATAAGGGGCGAAGGCCTTTTGATGGCTGTACAGCTTAATGATAAGGAATTAATTCATTATATTATCAGGCATGCCCCCGGATATGGCCTGATTCTTGATTATTTTCTTTTTTGCGATAATGCTTTCCGGATTGCTCCTCCGCTTATTATAAATGATGCTGAAATACTTATGGCCTGCTCAAGGCTTAAAAAGCTTCTGGATGATGCAATGAACAGAAGAAAAGTTAAATGAGACGAATATTACTATTTCTGATTTTAGTATCTGCTGTTCCATCGGGAGTTTCAAAAGGACAAAACTTAACTGGAGATACCTCAGATGTACTTGAGAAGCTCTATGACAGGCTGGTGAATAATTATGATGACAGTGACCGGATAAGAATTAATGATTCAATAAGGATAATCATCGGCAGCTATGTGAAGTCTGACAGTATTTTCAGTCACAGATTTAATAATCTTCGTTATCTCGGACAGATAACATCCCCTGATTCACTTGTAAAGATCGTGACATGGAATCTGGTTCTCAGCAGCGGTAATGGAAGATATTTTTGTTATATTATCAGGAGGCATGATGCTGGAAAAAGTAACAGTATATACAGTTTATCAGCATCTTACAGGCCTGATCCCGTATTGACTGATACTACCTATACAATGTCGGATTGGTATGGTGCTTTATATTACGACCTGAGGCCTATAGATTATAATGGCAAGCTTTCCTGGATCCTGCTGGGAATTAATTACGGCAATCCTGATATTTCCAGGAAGCTTATTGATGTTTTGAGTTTTACCTCAGATAGTACACTCATTCTTGGGAAAAAGTGGTTTGCAAAAGAAGGAAAGAATGCATACAGGGTAGTTCTGGAATATGCATCAAATGCCATGATATCTTTACGTTTCAGTTCGGATAAATCAATTATGTTCGATCACCTGGTCTCATTTTCCCCTGCTTTTACAGATGACCACAGGTACTTTGGTCCGGATTATTCTTATGATGCCTACACTTTTGAGGATGGATTCTGGCGATTGAAAATTAATGTTGATGCACGAAATAAAGAATGACTATCTTTATTCTTCATAATCAAAAAAACAATTTATGGCCAGAAGCATCAAAACATATCTTTTTTGCTACGACGACCACAGAAGCTTTACAGAAGATGTAAAAAGAAGATTCTTCGATACCGCAAGATATACAGTAATATCATTCCAGACACACGAGGAATTTATTGATCAGCTTAAAGAGGTAAAAGAGCATAATTTCTGTAAGATCGCAATATTGGGACTGCATGATAACGAGGAGCAGCAACGGTTTATAAGTAAACTTAAAGATGAGGTAAAAGAAATAGACCAGAGAACCGGATTGATATTGTTATGTCCGTCTGATAAACTTGAAGAAATAAGGAATACGGTAAGGTACAATATAGATGCATATATCCCAAAAAATTCCAATTCAATTCTTCGTATACATAATACAGTAAAAAAACTATTCAGCGAACACAGTATAAGGATATTTAAAAAGAGAAGAAATATCTCTTTGTATATACTTATTGCGTTTGTACTGCTCTCAGCACTTACTGCCCTTGTTGCTTTTTTCATGCTTCCGGAGTATTTTTAACAACATCCTGTTTAAATCAGAGATAATCAGCGAGATCTGCCGGACACTTATAATATTTCCCGCTGATTACGCAGATTTACGCAGAAAACTAATAATATTTCCAGCTGCTTTAGAGGATTGGCGCAGATCAATACAGATAAAGTGACTATTTGTCAGTATCAGACTTACGGCACAGCTTTTGAGAGGCAATGGCAGATCATTCATGTTAAACTTTAAAATTTTACAATATGCAAACCGGAAAAATTGGAGTAACTACTGAGAACATCTTCCCGATTATCAAGAAATTTCTGTATTCAGATCATGAGATTTTTCTCCGTGAGCTTATTTCAAATGCAGTTGACGCTACACAGAAACTGAATACAATGGTTTCAGTCGGAGACTTTAAGGGCGCGATTGGAGATACCACAATTCGTGTGTCATTTGATAAAAAGAAGAAAACAATCACAGTTTCCGATAAAGGTATAGGGATGACTCAGGATGAGCTGGATAAATATCTTAATCAGATTGCATTCTCAAGCGCGAACGATTTTCTTGACAAATACAAAGACCAGACAAATGCAATAATCGGACATTTTGGACTTGGTTTCTATTCTTCATTTATGGTATCTGACAAAGTTGAAGTAGTAACCAAATCATACCAGGAAGATATAAAAGCTGTAAAATGGACCTGTGATGGAAGTCCTGAATTTACAATGGAAGAAGTTGAAAAAGAAAACAGGGGTACAGATGTCATTTTGTACATCGACAAGGATTCCAAAGATTTCCTTGATGAGAACAAGATTGAACAGCTTCTGAAAAAATATTGCAAGTTTCTTCCTGTGGAAATTGCATTCGGGAAAGAAAAAGAGTGGAAGGACGGAAAGTATGTCGATACCGGGAAGGACAATATCATTAATAATACAAAACCTGCATGGACTCTTAAACCAGCCGATCTGAAGGATGAGGATTACCAGAAATTTTACAGGGAACTGTATCCTGCAGCAGAAGAGCCATTGTTTAATATACACCTTAATGTTGACTATCCCTTTAAATTGACCGGGATACTCTATTTTCCGAAGATTAAGAGCAATATTGAAATACAAAAGAATAAAATACAATTATATTGTAACCAGGTTTTTGTTACAGATTCGGTGGAAGGCATTGTGCCTGAGTTTCTGACTCTTCTGCATGGAGTTATTGATTCCCCCGATATTCCTCTTAATGTTTCAAGAAGTTATCTGCAAAGCGATTCGAATGTTAAAAAGATATCGAGCCATATAACCAAGAAGGTTGCTGACAGGCTGAATGATATTTTTAAGAACAATAGAGAGGAATTTGAGAAAAAATGGGATAATCTGAAGCTCTTTATTGAATATGGCATGATAACCGAAGAAAAATTTTATGAGAAAGCTTCCAAATTTGCTCTTTTGAAAAACACAGAGGATAAGTACTTTACCTTTGAAGAATATGAAAAGATAATAAAGGAAAATCAGACTGATAAAACTAAAACCCTGGTTTATCTTTATTCCACCAATAAGACAGATCAATATTCCTATATAGAGAAGGCGAAAAACAAAGGATATGATGTATTGCTTCTTGACGGTCAGCTTGATGTTCATCTCATAAACCATCTCGAGACAAAACTTAAAGATTCAAGATTTGTAAGAGTCGATTCGGATGTAGTTGACAAGCTTATTCAGAAGGAAGAAACACGTGAATCGAAGTTACCCGAAGAGGAACAGAATGATCTAAAAAGTGTTTTTAACGTAAGGGTGAAATCAAAAGAGGTATATAATGTTGTATTTGAAAACCTCGATGAAAATGAAGCTCCTGTAATAATAACTCAGTCTGAGTTCATGCGCAGAATGAAGGAGATGTCGCAAATAGGAGGGGGGATGAATTTTTATGGCGAGCTGCCTGATAGTTTTAACCTGGTTGTTAATCCTAATCATCCGCTTATTTTAAATATTTCCGAAGATCTTAAAACAAAAGAAGGTACCAGGCTTAATGAGAACAGGGCAGAAAGTAAAAAACTCAGTGAAGAGATCGATTTTATGGATAAGGAGCATAAGAAAAAGAAAGAGGACGAGATAAGCCAGCTTGAGAAAGATGATCTTGAGAAACTTCGCAAAGAGCTTGCCACCATTGAGAATGCGAGGAAAGATATTCTTGAAGCATATGGTGCAGATAACAAGGTGGTAAAGCAGCTTATTGACCTGGCATTGCTGTCAAATAATATGCTCAGGGGAGAAGAACTGAGTACATTTGTAAAAAGGAGTGTGGAGTTACTCTAGATCATTCTCCCAATTTCACCTTTGACGTAGTCTATTGCAGCCCTGGTAGGTTCCTTTTCGAGTTCCATTATCTTCTCGAGAAGCTGCTTGCTAAACATCATCCCTGATGAACCTGGAGGAAGCTTTTCGGCTTCACTGTTGATTATTTTAATCATACTGGATCGCGCATTCCTTACAACTTCCCAGGCCTGCGGACTCATATATATCTGCTGTGAAAGGTTATGTTCAAATTCATTTCTTATTGTTGTAAGAAGAGCAGAATGAAGTTGTGTGGCAGTCATCTCCGATGAACTGACTCTCACAAGGAGCGATTCGAGTGATATTCTTTCGAGAAACAGTATTAGTCTTTCATAAGCCTGCAACTTGATTGGAGTTACCGTCCTGCTGTTCTGAAGAATAAGTTCCTGTCTTCTTTTGTCCTGATCATTTCTGATCAAGTTTCTAAGCAGAATCCATGCTGTAAGCAAGACCAGTAATGCCGGGATAGTAATTTTAAGAATGTCTGCAAATGTTTCCATAGTTCTGCATTTAAGATTATTATACAAACTTAAGTTTTTCTTTTTTATTTTCAATCATCATTATTTTTCCCATCAGGCGTATTACCTCAAAACGGATTACCCTTCAATAAATGATATCCATCAGAACAGGGAAGAATGATTTTAAACGATGTTATGTTTTTGAATTTAACTTCATACATTTGGTCATAACCTTTTTAAAATTTTAATTATATATACCACAGTATGGAATATTTATCAGACAGAATTAAATCATTATCAGTGTCTCAGACACTGGCAATGGCACAGCGGAGCCGCGAACTGAAGGCAAAAGGCATTGATATTATAAGTCTGAGTCTGGGTGAACCTGACTTTAATACTCCTGATTATATAAAAGAGGCAGCTAAAAAGGCAATTGATGACAATTATTCAAAATACCCTCCGGTCCCCGGTTACAATGATCTCCGAGAAGCAATTTCAACGAAATTTAAAAAGGAGAATGGCCTTGACTATTCTCCTGATCAGGTAATTGTATCGGCAGGAGGGAAACATTCACTCATTAACGTTATCCTTTCAATTGTAAACCCGGGTGATGAGGTTATAATCCTTGCTCCATACTGGGTGAGTTATTTCGATCAGATCATTATTGCGGAAGGGAAACCGGTTATAATTGAAGCAAGTCTTGAGAACGACTTTAAGATCAGGCCTGAACAGCTTGAAGATGCAATAACAAGCAAAACGCGGCTGATAATATTCAACTCTCCTTCCAATCCTACCGGTATGGTTTACAGCCATGATGAAATGGAAAAGATCGCAAGGATAGTTGAAAAGCATGACGGCCTTTTTATTATTTCTGATGAAATTTATGAGCACATAATTTTCGACGGCAGGCATGTAAGCATGGCTTCATTCGATTTTATTTACGACAGGGTAATAACCGTTAACGGTGTATCGAAGGGTTATGCGATGACTGGCTGGAGGATCGGCTATATTGGAGCTCCGTTGTGGATTGCAAAGGCTTGCAATAAGTTGCAGGGCCAGTTTACTTCTGGTGTTTGTTCCATAGCTCAGCGTGCAGCTCTGGCAGCAATAAAGGGCACCGGTGAATCACAGAAAATTATGAAAGAGGCATTTCTGCGTCGTAGGGATCTTATATGTGGCCTGCTGAAAGAGGTAAAAGGATTAAAAGTGAGAGTACCACAGGGCGCTTTCTATGTGATGCCCGATATTTCTTACTTCCTCGGAAAGTCGGATGGCGAAACAAAAGTCAGCTCTTCAGATGACCTGGCTCTTTACCTGCTTGATAAAGCTCAGGTAGCAACGGTTGGAGGGGATGCTTTCGGAGCACCTGACTGTATAAGAATTTCTTATGCTACTTCCGATGATCTGATTGTGGAAGCCGTCAAAAGAATTAAAACTGCTTTGGAGAAGCTTCAATGAAT
>Ga0315536_1000796_pt1 | contig 15841 bp, 12 predicted proteins | sample SalMarSW160230MG_FD_203093 | JGI IMG/M metagenome (GOLD analysis project Ga0315536, IMG submission 203093) | Salt marsh sediment microbial communities from the Plum Island Ecosystem LTER, Massachusetts, United States - Salt Marsh Sediment SW1602-30 ... | reverse complement strand
TTCAGCAATTTTGTAACGATACCAGTTTATGATGAAAATAAAGCGATTATCAACATTGTTGGGTATAATTTTTATTCTAAAAGCAAAAATAGGGTTCTTATTCTTAATGATTCTGGAATATTCAATCAACACTTTCTGAAAAATGTAAAAGAAATAATACTTACAGAAAATCCACTAGAGTCTCTCCTTATGATTCAGAGAGATTATCCAAACACAACCTTTCTTTTTGGTAGTGATTCTAAGTACATACGGTTTATCAATGAACACAGGATCAAGAAAGCCATCTTTACCTTTGATGGGAAAATGAGACTTTTTTATGAGCTATCAAAAAATGGTGTCTCCGCAAAGAGAGTGATAATAGATTTCCAAAAAATAAAAAATAACGGCTCGAAGGAGTATTTGGATAAGATGTTATCCGGTAAAGATAACTCTGGAGCTGAGAATACTGCTGATATTATCCAGGAAATAGAAAACGGATTCTTGTTCCAGTTCCCGCATCTAAACTACAGAATAATCGGTAATTTTTCTGAACACACCATGAACATGAAGACAAATATCAAAACCTATAACCAGAATGATGTATTTGTGGACTCAATTGATCTGTATAAAAACAGAGACCGCCAGAACTTCATCTACAATATTATGGATAAGTTCAACATCAGAGACCAGCTCCAGCTTGAAAATGATCTTAATCAGATTATCGAAGTCATTGAAAAACACAAAGAGAAAAAAGAGAAGGAAAAGAAACGGATTAAACCGGAATTAACTGAGTATCAAAAAGACATTGGTATTCGGTTCTTAAAGAACCTGCATATTATTGATGAAATCGAAGAAGACTATACAAGGCTGGGGTATGTAAGGGAAAGGAAAAATAAAATACTGCTCTATCTTGTGATGACATCCCGCCTAATGGATAATCCACTCCATTCTATCCTAATTTCCCGGAGCGGTGCCGGGAAGAGTCTTTTAGCAGATATAACAGAAAACCTCTGTCCGCCTGAGGAATTGGAAAGCGTCAGCGATCTTTCAGCTCAGGCCCTCTATTACTACGGGAAAGAAGATCTGAAACACAGATTTATTGTCATTGGTGAAAAAGAAGGAAGCGAAGGCTCAGATTATCCTCTAAGAGAACTGATAACCAAAAAAGTAATCACCAAAGCAATTCCCATGAAGGATTCTGTTACCGGCCAGATAAAAACAGTGAGTATTAAAGTAGAAGGTCCAATATCATTTGTGGAAACAACCACCAGTGGAGAGATAAATCCGGAGAATCTTAATCGTTGCTTTGTTATTGGTATTGATGAATCAGAGGACCTGACAAAGCTGATCCATGAAGTGCAGAGAAGAAACTACACTCTCGATGGATTTCTCCAAAAAAAGAACCTTGATAAAATCATTAATAAACACATCTATGCACAGAGGCTGCTGAAGAAGGTGCTGGTCTTTAATCCATATGCAGAGTTTTTAACTTTCCCGACATCAAAGCTGAAGACAAGACGGGATAATGAGAAGTTTCTGCGGTTAATAAATGTTGTTTGTTTCCTGCATCAGTATCAGAGAAAAACGAAGAAGCTGAAAATTGAGAACAATGAAACAATTGAGTATATCGAATGTATGCCGGAAGATTACAAGATTGCTCATGAACTTCTTTCTGATGGCGTTCTTGATAATACCCTGGATGACCTGCCACGGCCAGCACGAAAACTGCTTGAACTGATTAAAAAGTACTTGAGTGAAAAATCACGGCGGGATACCATACCAATAGATAAAATAATCTTTGAACGAAGGGAAATACGAGAATATACTTCATGGTCCTTTGCGCAGATAAGGAATAACTTCAGGATATTGAAGGATTACGAATATATTCAGGTTATTAAGGCCAGGAATGGGCTTGCTAATCAGTACAAACTGAGCTGCAATTACAGTGATCTTGATTTTTTAAACAAGATACTCACGCCGGAAGAACTTGAAAAAAAAATAAGTAACCAAGCACAACAAAATGGCCTGAACAAGGTGAACATACCTGAACATTCAGGAAAGGAAGTTTTAATTTCTTAAATACAATTAATTATCTTAACCTTTATACCTGAACCTGCTATTTAATGCAATATCAGATTATTTTGGAGTCATTCTTTATGAGTCTTTTTTTTCAATATATTGGAGACTTATACGAGAGTTGTCAGTATGTCAAAATTAAAGAAGAATTAAAAAATTATGAAAAATCTACAAAAGCCCTACCAAAATGTATTTATAAGGAAATCGAATATGCAGAATCGAATGTTTACAGGACAATAAGAAATGAAAATATTTTTCCTATTCGTTTTCTATGGCTTTTTGATATTCATGAACAGCAAAGCTTTGGGTTTGAAACTATTGATCGATCTTATTATTCTCCAGAATCATTATATGAACAGTGGTTAAGATGCTATTCGGACGAATCATATAGAAAAGAAGCAGAAAAAGCAGATGTTGGTTTTGATTTAAAAAATAAGGCAATTTCTTTAGTAAAAGGATGTGTTCTTATTGGAGATACATTTATCGAAGATCTAATAGAAGTTGAGCATTATTATGGGAAAGAATTAAAAGTCCCAGATAATGTAACCGGAGAAATAACAACAGCATTTTCTCAATATAAAAAGGGAAAAAAACGAAAATAATCATAGGCAGTCTTCATATTTATTTCAGGATTTATGAAGCAAGAAAGTGATTACAGAAAAATATATGATTAATGAAGAATATTTAATAGCAGATCGTAGATATCGTGATCTGTTAAATAGAAGTTGTAAAAGGCAGTTAGAATTTGTTTTGTACAAAAAACTTATTCTTCATTTCCCAATTAAGGATCCCTTTGAGAGTAATGTAAATCTGCCTGTTGAAGATATACTTGAAATGTACAACAGAGGTTATGAAAACATGGCTTTTATCAGGAAGCGAAATCAAATAATTAGAATATGGAAAGAAAAACCTGAACATAAATCAGAAATCATAAAATTTGAAAAAGCATTCAAAGAACAATTCGAGAAACAATTACCTTTAAAAGCTTTTATAGAATATTATGGTAAAAATGACAAAGACAGAGAATGTGGTTACTGTGGTATAAAAGAGAGTGAAATAGGCAAACTGGCAATTAAAAAGCAAATAAGAACAAAAAGATATTATCATCGTGGAAAAACTATGGAAGTTGATAGAATTGACCCTAGTAAGCCATATGTTTTGGGTAATATAATTCTATCGTGCTATTGGTGCAATAATGCAAAAACTGACGAGTTCAGTTGCGAAGAATTTAGAAAAATCGCCAAAAGTATTACTGTAATCTGGAATAATAGAAAAGCCGCTATAAAAAACGATTCTGTTGTGAAAAATCCGACCTATACCCTTATTCCCGATTGGGAGAAACCAAAATCATTGGTTTTCGTTTATCCAAAATCATTACCTAAATCGAATTACAGAATTGATCGTGAAGAATTAATTGTATTTTACAAAGAATTGCTCAGCTTGATAAATAAAGAAATAAAAGGTTTAGATGTTACACTGATTGTACAAATGAATGAGTATTTAAACAATGATTTCCAGACTACACTTAGAACTCAATACAACAATTTACATTTAAAGTTTATCCCCATCAAAGTATATGATATTTGGATACGAGATTGGGCACCTATGCCCATAAGAGATTCAGGAGGTAAAGCTTCGACAATCAAAGCTGTGTATAACCCGGCGTATTTACAATATAAAAATGAATATGAACCGGATGATGAAGCAGGGCGGTTATTGCCATGGTTCATGGGATTATATCAGGAAGAATCAAATCTCAGGTGGGATTTCGGGAATATAACACATAATGGAGAAGGTGTCGCAATTGTAACTAGGAGACTTTTTACTGATAATAGCGACTATTCGGCAAAGGAAATAACAAAACTATTGGAACAAAAATTAAGCATAAAAAAATTAATCGTCGTTAACGAAGAAGAAGGAGATGTGACCGGGCATATCGATGGCATGGTACGGTTTTTAAACAAAAATACAGTTGTCATTGGAACGTACCCGGATATGTATGAAAAAGAACATGAATTCATGAACAACACGGCAAAAAATGTCAGCGAAGCACTTGGTAATGATTTTAAAATCATCCGTATACCAAATCAAATTTCAGATTATAAGAATAAAGAAGACATACCAAGTGCTTTTGGTAACTACATGAACTTCTTACGTATAGAGGACAAAATATTTCTACCACAGTATGGAATCAAGGAAGACGAAGAAGTATTGAGGATTTTAAAAGAAAACGTGCATTCAAAAAAAGTAAAACTGATACCTGTATCAAAAGGAATTAAAGACCTTGCTGACTTAGGTGGAGTGTTACATTGTATATCTTGGGCTTGCTATAATTGAAAAAAATTTATTTTTTTATAGGTATTCAGAATATCCAGCTACTGAACTATAAACAGCAAATTCGGTATCAGAGATCCAAACCTATCGATAAATTAGTGACTGAATAAAAACATATTTTTATTTCTCCCTTACTACTCATCTCCAATACAAAAAACTGCTAGAATTTAACCACAAAAGAATAAGCATAGAATCTTCAACAATTTTCGTCTACTCACTGATTAGAGAATTCTTTTTATTTAAAAAATAAATTCTGGAGGAAAAAATGTTTTACGTAAATGAGTTTCTTAATGGCATAAAGGCATTGCGATACAGTACTGAGACTATAAAAAAATATTCATCACTGCTTCAGCATTTCAGAAGATATGTAAAAACAACCAAAATCGTTGATGTCAAAAACATCTCAGAAAATGAAGTGCTTGCATATCTCAAAGAAATTAAGAAGAAGAAAATCATCGAGAGCGAATATGCAATAAAAGTTTCAAAGCTGAAAAAGTACTTTCAATACCTGGAGGATAATGAACACATATTCATTTCTCCTCTTGCCGATTACGACAGCCCTAAATATGTGAAGAAAAGTTACCCTGCACTAAGCCAGGAAGAGATTGAGAATATCCTTCAGGAAATCAGAACTGACCGTCCTTTGTGCTTGAAAGGGAAAGCGATCCTCGAACTTACATATTCATCAGCACTACGTCCTCGTGAGCTCTACAATCTGAAGATTATAGACATTGATTTCAAAAAGGGGCTCATCTTTATAGAGCAATCAAAAAATCAGAAAGACAGGATCGTTCCTGCTGGAAAGACAGCATTGTACTGGGTAGAAAAATATCTCAGAGAAGTTCGGCCACGATATATAAAGAGCAAAAAGCATGGATATGTCTTTATCAATCATAAAACAGGAGAGCAGCTCACTCGATTTGGAATACGATCTGCAATACGGGAAACCTTGCGTAAAAGTGGATTTCAGCCAATTAAACCCTACAGCCTCCGATCCACAGCAGCGACAGCGCTTCTGTTAAATGGAATGAACATCGCATATATCAGTGCACTTCTCGGTCACACTGATATAAAGACGACTCAGACTTATCTGCGTGTAAAAACAAGAGAATTGCAGCATGAATTAGCTCATAAACATCCACGGTTATTCCTTGAAGAACAATTTCAAAATATGATGGAGGGAAAGAAAAATGAGATTTGAAAAATATCTCAATGGATTTAAAGAATATCTTGAATCAGGAAATTTCTCCGATCGGACAGTAGAAACATATGGATGGTGCGTGAAACAGTTTCTTGCCTTTATTGAAAAGTATTATCCACGCATTACATCAATGGAAAAGATTACCAAAGACATTGTGCTGGATTATCAGAATTATCTTGCAAATTACCACAATGAGAAAGATGAACCACTTGCGAATAAAACACAGAGCCTGAAGCTGAATGCTTTGAAGAAGTTTTTCGTTTTCCTCATTAAAAAGGACCTGATTTTAAAAGACCCGACAACAGTAATCACATTCCCGAAGGAGGAACAGAGACTTCCAAGGAATATCCTCTCTGAAAAGGAGATGTTCAATCTGCTGTTTCATTCAAAACCACGTGATCCTCTCAGTATCAGAAACCGTGCTATCATAGAGCTCTTCTATGCCTGCGGGATTCGGACCTCTGAGCTTTGCAATCTGAAGATACACGATGTCGATCTGAAAGAACAAACTCTAATTGTCGTGAAAGGGAAAGGGAATAAATCAAGGATGCTTCCTATAGGACAGTATGCCTCTTATTATATCAACCTCTATCTGGATAAAGCACGTAAATATATGCTGAAAGGAAAAAGGGATGATCCCGGGTATTTGTTTCTTTCACAGAGAGGAAACCCCTTCAACAAATCAACCATCAATAAATGCGTAATGAGAAGTGTTGCACATAAGGCTGAACTTGATAAAACAATCTCCTGCTATACGATGCGTCACTCGATCGCTACCCATTTGTTGAGAAACAAAGTCGATATCATGTATATTGCAAGCCTTCTCGGTCATTCTTCACTTAAAACAACACAGAAATATCTCAGAGTTGAGATCGGTGATTTAAAGAAGATGCACAGCCTTTATCATCCAAGAGAAAAAACTGCAGTCTGCCCGGATACAACTGAATAGTTATTCCTCCCACTCTTTTATCAACCTCTTCAAATCGGTAGAAAAAAAGAAACAAAAAATCAGAAAAAATGTACCGAAATCCCTTGACATTCTGACAAATATTGCGTTTCAGCGCTCAAAATCTTTTATTGGAGGTGCGGTGATGGTAAGGTTTAGTGTTCCTACAAAAGAGCAGGGAGAAGAAGGGAAAGAGCAGTTTTTTCGTTTCTCTGTTCCTGCATGGTCGGTTGTATTTGCAGGGTCTCGATATCTGGAAGTTTCTCACAGAACCTGCACAGAGTTAATCGAGGCGTTTGCCGGTCAGGGGTTTAGCTTTTACATTGGGTGTGCTGATGGAGTTGACCGGTCATTCCGAAGGGCAGTAGCCCGTTCTTCATTTCAGGACCGTTGTTTTGTTGCCTGTGCATTTTCGTACAGGCTGAAGTATTCCCACAGTTACGGTCTATTTGCTTCTGTTGTTGTACCAAAAAACATTTCACCGAAAGCTGCATTACACAGAAGGACCATCTGGATGGTGAAACGCTGTTCTATGGTGGTACTGTTTCCGGAGAATCCTAAAGACAACTCTTGGGGAAAAGGTTCCAGTCTTGTATTCCGGGCGTCAGTGTACCACCTGAAGCCGGTATTTGTGGTATCTTCTACACCGCCGAAAAGTTCAATCCATTACAGGGTATTGCCTGCAAGCCTTTTTGGTGTGGTGGGTGGGTATTGGGTTGTTCCTCACCCTATAAGTGAGGGAGGAACATGCGATGACGAGTAGAGAGAAAAAAGAAAAGGAGAACAAAACAATGAAAACCATGAGAAATATAAATATCAAGATCACAATCAAGCAGGTTGAAAACAGGAGTGGAGAGTATATTGCGTATTATACATCTGAGTTTTTGGGTGCTACATTCTCAGTATATTTTAAGGATAGCATCATGGGGGCCATTGCCCTGCATGATTTCTCTGAGATGATAAAGGGGAGATATGAGAAGGAGAGGATAGAGTTTGAGGTATGCGAGGAGAAGATGCGGTTTAAGAGCAGGGATTTACTGGAGGCGATGACCGGCAGCGGGCTTCGCAGCGGGCTGCAGTAAGAAAACGAGTGTACACTGAAAATCAAGGAAGGGATCAGAAAACGGTCTCTTCCTTTTTTATGTGCCGATTATGTACAGCACGGTCTTTACCGGAGAAAAGTTCTCGGAAAAAGGGAGGGGGGGAAGGAGGTTTTTAAAAAATAGTTATAGAGACACGCCCGCCGTCCAGGCGGGCTCGCTGCTTCTTAACAAGGGGGGCAGGACGCCCCCCGTTCCTCGCTATTCAGCTTTCTCTTTTCACCATCTTGCCGATAGCATACGACCCGAAATGATAAATCCCATTCGATTCCAGAAATACTCCAACAACGAGTATAACAAACTTCGACCAGTCATACGGTTGCACAGAAAAAGTCCTCCAGAGTGCTAACAGGATCGTCACTACTGCAGAGATAATGAGAGCAGTCTTCCCTTCTGCATGTAGCCATTTCTTTACCGCCTGGGTAATAGGCACTGCTATCGCAGCCAAGCCAAGTATTTCAGCTACTAACTGGGGTGTGATCATTGCATGATCCTCCTTTTCAGATTATTTTCCGGCTTATTTGTATTATGATTCACTGAAAATAAATCGCAACAATTACGCTGGAAAAGAAACAGAGCAAAGGATATGATGGTTATTAGAGCTTATTCGGGATTAAATGAGGGCTGTAGATGTGAAAAGCGCAGAGTGCGAGTAATAAATCCGGCAGGTTTTTGTGAATCTGGAAAGTTGCTGGATACACCGCTCAGAAATTGACCCACCCTCAACACCAAACAAGGATGGATTTAAGATATTAATTTTGAGCTTATTATATAAAATCCCGGAAAGTTGCACTTTGCCGATTTTTTTTCATCTTAGAAAAGGGCTCTACGGCGATTTCGTATGGGGGCACCTTAGGCGACAGTGCGTGTTTAACTAACAATTAAATTTACTATGAATGCTATCACTGCCATATCAATAACGATAAGTTGTATTGTAGGCTTATTTGCAATATACGAATTTATCAAGAAATTTATTATCCCAAAATTCCGTAAAAGTAAACTTAAGAAGTTATATCAAATGCTTAAAGAATGGTTTGATGAAATAGATATACATTTAAGTGAAGGGCTTAATTTAGACTTGCTTAACAACAAAGAGAATAAAATAAGAAGCTTTGTTAATGATAGTCATTTAAATCATTATAAAATGCAATTGTCAGAAAAGTTTCGTTATAATTTCTTAAAGTTTTGTGGGATTAAAAATGAATTAAGAAATGATAAAGATCTCTTTTTCAAATATTCAAGATGTCCACCTGATGGTATGTATGTTGATACTTTCTGTAATTTATTATTTAGTTCCTTTTACGAATTTTATTCAAAATATAAACGAAACGATAAGGCAACTAATTTTGCAGATGTTGAAATGCGTATGAAGTTCCTAAAAATGTACTTATATGTTAAAGAAATTTAAGGATGATATTCAATAAAATCCAAACTGTTTAAGATGGCGTAAACATGTTCCTTCGTATAACACGCTGTTAGACCGTCTTTCAAGTTTATCTGAATGTTATAGAACGAGTATTTAAGTTGAAATAGTTTGATAAGTAAAACATTGTTTTGAAATGAGTTTAATAAGATACTTTCTGAAAAACCATAAAACTGCACTTTGCCGATTTTTTTCATCTAAGAAAAGGGCTCTACGGCGATTTTGCATGGGGCATAGGGCACCTTCGGGAGAATCGGGGCTAAGATAGAATTTATGGAAGTGAAACGCTTATCATCACAGAAAATATTAAAAGGACGCGACATCAAATTCGTCACTTATGATTGGATTGGAGTTCATAGTGGCTATCTGGGTGACTTCAGCTATCGTACGCATGCCGACTTTTACCATGACTACTGTGACCTGGAGGGTATCGACCCCAACGAGTACGAAGGAACTACCCGTGAGAGATTTGAAACTATACTAGACAAAGCAGAACCCTACATTAAGGCCTGCATTCTTCGTGGTGTGTTAGAGAAATACCCAGCTGAATCGGAGGAGCATCGTACTGAATCACGGTACAAAAGGATGCTTGAATTGATAAAAAAGTGCGAAGAAGCAAAAATTGTTTCACTCGTAAAACCCCCAACAACTAGCGAAGTGGTAAGATTGGCACTGGATGATGCCAGCACACTTATTGCAAACGATAAACCTGTGAGCGCTGTTGATCGGACACACACAGCATTCCATGGATTCTTGCGCACTATATGCGACGAGCAAAATCTTCAATACGGTACAAATCCATCCGTTACGAAACTCTTTAAGATAATTCGACAAAACTCACCAAAACTACAGCCAAAGGGCATTTTTTCGAATGAGATAGATCGAATTCTCAACTCAATGTCTTCCATTGTTGATGCAGTAAACACGCTTAGAAATCGTGGGAGTGTAGCTCATCCAAATGAACGCCTGTTATCGGCAGAGGCTGCTTTATTATGCATTAATTCTATTCGAACTCTATTTCAGTTTCTTGATAGTAAATTGCGAACGAATAGAACTAAATAAGCTTTATTTGAGTAAACGATATACTTAGCATAACGTGGGAGCCTGTCGAAAAACTCTGTTTTATAGGCTCTTCCTCACTCGTTTACGCCAACCCCCACCACTTGCGCGACAGAGCAGTAAATATTTTTCATTTTAATTTCTATATTTTCATAAGATTTGCTCTAATCATTCCGGTGGGATACAATAATCAATGATAAAATTTACAACTTCGAGCCCCTTAAGAGAAAGGCACCGGCCAATTTGTAAGGATGATTATTAGAAATGGAAGATGTTGCAAACATAGAGGAGAATAATATAGGTCTCTTTGGATTTTTAGAATACCCAAATAATATAAATTTCGTAGGTGGATTTATAAATGTAGTTAAAGATTATAATGAAGCGTTGGCATTTATTAATAGTATTAAGCATGAAAATGGTTTTATATATCCTCCTGAGGTTCATAAAGTCACATATGATAATAATCAAACAGCAAAAAAAAATCCAAACACAAAACGTCCAGCTCTTTTATATAAATTGCCACCATCACACTGCTTGGAATTTAAAAGCGAACATGACAATATTAATTTTAGAGAAGGTGCTGGATCATTTATTATAAATCTGTTGTCTTACCTTTTTGGCACACGTTTACAGTTTTACGATTGGTTTTTTGATTCAAGAATAGCCATAAAACGTCAGCATCCAATTGTTTTTTCAAATATAGTATTAGAAAAATTTTTGTCACACTCATTTAATAAATGGAAAGGATGGAATTCTGATTATCAAAAATTATTTACAAACATATTGTTTATGCATTCTCGATCGTCATCATATCAATGGGATTGGGAACGTTTTACAATTGAATATATGGTATTTGATGGTCTGTTTAAATGTGCTGACAGTATTTACAATTTTAAGAACAAGCTGAAGAAAAAGATTACTCATAAGGAACGTTTTGAAGTTCTGTGTAACTTTTTTGGAATCCCTTTCTTAAAAAATGAAGTTGTACTAATTTATAAATTGAGAAATGAACTGTTCCATGAAACTTTATATAATGGTTCCACTCCATGTAGCTCTTTAACTCGTGAATCATATTATGCTCCGTGCTATTTAAGAAAGCTAAATCAAAGACTTATACCTGCTATATTGGAATATAAGAATGATTATATTGCTACTGAATGGAATACTCGATTTCCATATGCTTTTGATTAAGCTGTATTGAAAATAATATAGATTGCCGGTGTCCTTTGCATAACTCGGTATAGCCACTTCGGGCGCCGGCATGCCCTCGGCCCTAATTGGCTCCTTTAGTATAGATTGCTTCTTTAGAAGTTTCTTCTTTATAAGATTGCTTTACAGCTTGTTCGGTTTTGACCGCGCCCCCCTTCGGCAACATAAGAAAAATTTCAGAGTGCTCATAATCCCATTGTGGTTGCCTCACAGCACCCCCACCTTCCGTCATCCGTGCCGGAAGGTGGGTTTTATGTCGTGGCCACGATGGCCACGACATAAGGCGCGCCTCCCCTTCGTTTTTTGTAAAAAAGATAGTGAATAGATAATCCATAAACATCTTGAAACTCCAAAGTTTCAATTTCCTGAGTATGCCGCAAGTAAAAAGTAAATAAACCGAAGAACCCAATTAAGGTAGAGTTTTTCTGATTTTGAAAATAGATTTTCAACGGCATTGCTTTGCGTGGTTTATATAGTATTTAGGCTTCTATATATCCGTACATATCTCCTGGAAGTCCTTATTTGAGAATAATCACACACACTGGAAGCTCTTTAACTTTTAATAAAGATAATTATTTTTCAGGTAATGTGATTTTTCAAGACAAATTAAAAACCTATTCAAGAACAATTCTCTGAAATAAAATATTACACTGCTTTTAATAAAAAAACAGTTTTAAAAAGATAGAAACTTTTATTCGAATTAAAACAACTTATTTGGCAATAATTCATTTGTTTGAAGACATATATAACGACTGAGGTCCCATGCTATCTATGGAACGCAGCAGAACTATGGTTAGTGCCAGCAGCATTTTATTTGGCAGTCTTTGTGTTTATTCAAGTATTCTTATTGCCTTATCTTGGCACCCATTCCTGACAGAGAACCTCGGTTTGCTCAAGCACCAATTCTGTTGCGCGTTGCTGCATGTCAGGCGGATAACCATGCTTGCGGAGAATGCGCTTCACGAGAACACGAATCTGAGCACGCGCGTTTTCACGAACCTGCCAGTCTATAGTCACATTTTGTTTCACACGGTCAACTAGTTCCTGCGCCAGAAATCTCAGTTGCTCGTCGCCCATCACATCCCGAGCGCTCTTATTTTCAGCCAATGCATCGTAAAACGCTACTTCATCATTTGTTAGGCCGAGTTCCTTCCCGCGAGTTTGTGCCTTTCGAATATCCTTAGCCAACTGAATGAGTTCTTCGATTACTTGAGCTGCTTCAATTGCACGGTTCTGATACTTGCGAATGGCCTGCTCCAACATGTCAGCAAATGACCGAGCTTGGACAATGTTCTTGCGCATGTGGGTCCTAATCTCATCCTTGATCAGCTTCCTTAGAAGTTCCAGTGCCAGGTTCCGCTGCGGCAGTTGTCTTACTTCAGTCAGAAACTCATCGGATAAGATCGAGATGTCTGGTTTCTCGAGGCCAGCCGCAGCGAAAATGTCAACCACTTCAGTAGAATAGACCGCGCGTGATATGAGCTGCCGGATTGCGGACTCTATCTCATCCTGTGTCCTTTCCGACTCGGACACCGTGGCTTTGACAAGAGCCGAACGGATTTCCTGGAACAGCCCCACTCCATCTCTAATCGCCAGAGCTTGCTCGTGGGGCACTGCCAATGCAAAGGCTTTGGAAAGGGCTGAGACGGCCTGGAGATAACGTTTCTTGCCGTCATCCAGGCTAAGGATGAACTCCATCGCTTGAGCGATTGCGCTCATCCTTTTAGCCGCTTCAGTGGTTATAATAGCCTCGTAATCGAAGCCGTGGAGCATGTCGCGCACAACCTCGTGCTTCTCCATCATCACGGCAACAGCCTGCTCCTGGTCTACCGTAGCCTTGCCTTTTCCACCACTGGCGGTGTACGTGTGCAGTGCCCGTTTGAGGGCGTCAGCGATGCCGAGATAGTCAACCACAAGCCCGCCGGGCTTGTCTTTGAAAACCCGGTTCACTCGTGCGATAGCCTGCATGAGGTTGTGGCCGCGCATGGGCTTGTCAAGATACATTGTGTGCATGCTCGGGCAATCAAATCCGGTCAGCCACATATCACGTACAATCACAACTTTAAGCCCATCTTCCGAATCCTTGAACCGCTTTGCAATGGCTTCCCGGGCTGCTTTGGTTCGGATGTGAGACTGCCACGAAGGCTCGTCTGAGGCTGAACCGCTCATAACGATCTTGACCACACCTTTAGCGTCATCATCGCTGTGCCACTGCGGACGCAGCTTGGTGATCGCGTTGTACATCTCCACACAGATACGACGCGACATGCAGACGATCATGGCCATGCCATCCATGGCCTGCAGGCGCTTCTCGAAGTGGTCGATTATGTCCCTGGCCACGAGGCAGATACGTTTCTCGGTACCGACCATTGCTTCAAGGGCTGCCCACTTTGTCTTGAGCTTGTACTTCTCTTCCTCCTCCTCGCCCTCGGTAATCTCCTCGAACTCGGGATCGATCCTTGGTTTTTCCTCTTCACTCAGTTCCAGTTTGGCGAGGCGAGATTCATAATAGATGGGGACCGTCGCGTGGTCCTCCACCGCGCGGAGGATATCATACTTGTCGATGTAATCACCGAAAACGGCTGGTGTGCTCTTGTCGTCAAGCTCGATGGGCGTTCCGGTAAAGCCGATAAACGAAGCGTTTGGCAGTGTGTCCCGGAGATACTTCGCCATACCATACTTTATCTCACCACTTTTCTTGTCGACTCTTGCACTGAAGCCGTAGTGACTGCGGTGGGCCTCATCGGCGATCACGACGATATTCCGCCGGTCACTGAGTGCGTCACCGCCTTCGAACTTCTGCAGCGTGGTGAATACCACGCCGCCGGACGCAACGCGCAACAGATCCTTTAAGTGCTCCCGGCTTTCGGCCTGGACCGGCGTCTGCCGTAACAGATCACTATTGACACTGAACATACCGAATAGCTGGTCGTCGAGGTCATTTCTGTCAGTGATGACTACCAGGGTCGGGTTCTCCATGGCCGGGTGTTTGATGATCTTCCCGCCATAGAACGCCATGGACAGGCTCTTGCCCGAGCCCTGTGTGTGCCATACTACGCCGATCCGACGGTCACCATCAGGACTGCTAGCCTCAACAGTGCATTCGACAGCCTTGTTGACAGCCCAGTACTGGTGGTAAGCTGCCACTTTCTTGGCGATATCCTTTCCATCGTCCTCAAACGTAACGAAGTTGAGGATGTAGTCCAGGAACCGGTGGCGCTCGAAAACGCTCTTCAGAAGGACCTCCAATTGCACGGAAGCTGTGGGAGCCAGGCTCTTTCCATCAATGGTTCGCCATGGCATGAAACGATCCCAACCGGAGGTCAGCGTACCCGCCAGGGCAGCGAAGCCGTCGGAGATCACCAATAGCTCGTTGTAAACGAACAGGCTAGGAATGTCGGCTTTATAGGTCTGAAACTGGTTGTAAGCCGGACGCAGGGCTTTCTTGGGGTCGCGCTCGTCCACATCCTTCGTAGGATTCTTCAACTCGATAACAGCTAGAGGCAAACCGTTTACGAATACCACGATGTCCGGGCGACGGTTCTTTTTATCCTCGATGACCGTGAACTGGTTGATCACTAGAAATTCGTTTTCGTTCAGCTTGGCCGGATCACGCTCAATGAGCCATACCTTGCCATGGCGCTCATGGTCATCCTCTCGCCAGGACACATCCACGCCATCCGTGATCATCCTGTGAAACGCCCGATTATTCACAATGAGTGATGGACTGTCTATTCGCGTGACCATGCGCAGGGCCTCTTCGATGGCATCGTCTGGAATCACAGGATTAATCCGCGTCAAGGCTTCTCTCAGACGTCTGACAAGCGCAACCTGGCCGTAGTCGTTGCGCTCCGGAGCTTTACCGTCCGGAGCAATATGAGCACCGTGTATGTACTCGTAGCCCAACTCGCGGAAGTAATCCACGGTGGCTATTTCAACTTGTGACTCATCTAGGTAGGTCATGCCGAAAATTCCACTAATTCACCAGTTTATATTTCGCATCACGCACATCGAATGCAGGGCGTGTTCCTTCAAGGACATCGACAATGTGCTGATTAATAGTTGGGTTCTCAATTGCGCCAGTTTGGTAGGTAATACGATTGCCTTCGGATTTATCCATTTCCGAGTAAATGACTTGGTCAGCATCACAAACAACCGCAAGATTTGGGTTGTGAGTGACAATGATTACCTGACGGCGCTCCTTGGCCTGTTTGATACACGGGACAAGCATTCTGAAGACAGATTCGTTATCCAGATTCTCTTCCGGTTGGTCAATCACAAGCGGTATAGTGTCTTTATCAACAAGCAGATAGAATACAAGCAGAAGTGCCCCACGTTCACCCGGAGAAAGTCCCTCAAGGTTACGACCTCCCCACGTGAGAGCATACCGGGGAGAAAGGTAATCCAGGCCAAAGACAAAGTTGTAAATATCGACAGGATTGCTCCCTTTCCTAGTCAACTCTGTGACCAGAACCTTTGGCTTATCCTGTTCACGTTGGTCATGCCGAAGAGCT
>Ga0315536_1000795_pt1 | contig 15842 bp, 11 predicted proteins | sample SalMarSW160230MG_FD_203093 | JGI IMG/M metagenome (GOLD analysis project Ga0315536, IMG submission 203093) | Salt marsh sediment microbial communities from the Plum Island Ecosystem LTER, Massachusetts, United States - Salt Marsh Sediment SW1602-30 ... | reverse complement strand
ATTGCAGGGTTAACTGTATGTGAAAGTGCCCTTTTCTTAGGTTGGGGTCAAATCCTTATCGCTAATCCGAGAGATGCATTACACATTTGTAATCAAATTAAAACCTATAATCCTACCGTCCTCGTAAATGTTCCTTCGTTATATCAAATTTTAATTAATTTTAAGAAATTCAAACGATTAGATCATAGTAAATTAAGGATGTGTATTTCAGCAGCCTCTCCATTTCCAAAAGAGTCTCAAGAAAAACTTGAAGAGATAGTTGGTCAAGGAAAACTACTCGAACTCTATGGAATGACAGAACTCTCACCTGTTGCAACAATGAACCCTTCTATTGGCAAAAAAATATTGGGAAAAGTAGGATTACCTATTCAAAATGTCAAATTGAAAATCATTGACGCGGAGACTTGTGAAGAAATACCATTAGGAGAACCGGGTGAAATTTGCGTCGCAGGTCCATTAGTTATGCAAGGATATTACAATAAACCAGGAGAAACAGCTAAAGCAGTAGACAAAGACGGATACATGCATACCGGAGATGTGGGATTGATGGACGAGGAAGGTTATGTTCAGATTGTTGATCGAACAAAAGACATGATTATTGTCGGCGGATTCAAGGTTTTTAGTGCTAAAGTTGAGGATACTTTAGCCAAGCATCCTGCTGTTGGCTTGATCGCTTTAGTTGGTGAACCAAATCCTGATCGTCCTGGATCTGAAATCGTTAATGCATATATTCAATTAGATCCTGAATTTGAATATGATGGCAACGAAGAAGTATTGAAAGAAGATTTCATTAATTTTGCAAAGGAAAATTGCGCAGCTTATGAAGTTCCGAAGGAAATCCACATTATGGAAGATATCCCATTGACAGTTATTGGAAAAATTGATAAAAAAACTCTAAGAAAATAGTTTTTTTTATTTTTATTATTCTTTTTTATTTTAGAAATCATAGTTTAAAGGTCCATTCTCCTTTTTTCATGATTGACTCAATAGATCCATTTTTTAGTACTCCATCCACATTGAGGTCAGAAGAACCAACCATAAAATCTACATGAATGCCACTCAAATTCCCTCCCGCTTCTTTAAATTGATCGTCTGTCATGGTATCTCCACCATCAATACTTGTTCTATAAGCATAACCTAATGCAATATGACTCGCGGCGTTTTCATCGATCAAAATGTTGTAAAATAACTTTCCACTTTGAGATATAGGTGAACTATTAGGAACCAATGCAATCTCTCCAATTCGACTCGATCCTTCATCCGTGTTTAATAAATCGTTCAATAAAGAAATTCCTTGTTTTGCTATTACTTCTACTACTTTTCCTTCAGAAAATGTAAGTTTGAAATCCTCGACTAAACGACTTCCAAAAAAAAGTGGTTTTGAACTAGATACATAACCATTTACCTTATTTCTATCAGGAACAGTAAATATTTCTTCAGTTGGGATGTTTGCTATGAAAGTAATGCCATTTTTACTCACTTCAGAACCACTCAACCAGACATGACCATTTGGTAATCCAATCGTTAAATCTGTCCCAATTCCTTGTAATTTTAGAGCTGAATATTTCTTTTCTGTTAAAAAGGCTCCTCTCTTGTTTAACTGGTCAATATGGTTATCCCAATTTAATAGTGGATTATCATTTTTCACGCGACAAATTTCAAAGATCAAGTCCCAGAAGTATTCTTTTCTTTTTTCTTGAGGAATTTCGGAAAATAGTTTATTTGCCCATCCATCTATTGGAGCTGAAATCATTACCCAATTGGAGAAATTTTTACCGATTTTATCCAATAGTGACTTGATGTTTTTAAACATTACCTGTTGTGTGATAGAAAGTAGTTTAGAATCAATTTTATTAAAAATGTTTGGATCTTCAGCATATATGCATAAAATCGCATCTCCATTTTCAAGATATTTTACTGCAGTTTCACTCCTCCAAATTGGATATTCTTCAAAGGAATCGCGAGGAGCATGTTCATAACGAGTTAATTGAACTTGATCGTCTCTCCACATCACATCTACTAATTTTGCTCCTCTTTCGTAAGCCTTTTTCACTATCAATCTTATGAAGTAAGCAAGTTCTATTGGAACTCCGGGATCAAAAGGTGACATTATCAACAAACGTTGATTTGGTTGTAAATTTAATGCTTTTTTGACAATGACCTCAACATAGTTGTTTAGATATTTTTCGTGTTTTTCAAATATTTTAACCACCATCAAAATTGTTAATTAATAATTATCTTTTTTAGGTTTATAAATATTAAATTTTAAATTTTTGAAATATGGATTCCTATTTTTATAAATTTTTTAGCAAATTTCAACCAAAATCAAACTTTTTATTAGAAAGAATTACAATATATCATAACGCGATTTTTAAATCGCACAAAAGTTATTTGAAATACGTGAAAAAAATGTCGTATAATAGTAGATTTTGGAAAGAAAAATCATATGATAAAGGGATTCATGATCTTGATCCTAAAGAATTTGAGACATCTTATACCGAATTGATAAGAAGTACTTTTGAAAAAGTCCCAGATAAAATTGCAATGGCTTTTTATGGGACTGAAATTAGTTATGCCAATCTAGATAAACTTTCAAATGAATTTGCACACATGTTGATAGAACATGGATTCAAAAAGGGAGATGTTATCGGTCTTAATACAGCTAACATTCCTGAATATGTTATAGCGGCTCTTGGAGGTTTAAAAATAGGTATGATAGTGTCTGGTGTTTCTCCTCTCATGTCTGCAGTACAAATCCAATATCAATTAAATGATCTTGGATCTGGTGGTAAACAAGTTGCGTTACTCACACTTGATGCCGTGTTCGCAGGTCACATTACCAAGATAGCTTCAAAGCTACCGTCACTAAAGCTTGTAGTAACCACAAGTGTAGCGGGATTCATGCCAAAATTCTTGGGTATTATGGGGAAATTATTAGGAAAGGTTCCAAAAGGAAAAGTTACACCCATTGAAGGAAAGGCAGTTTTAGAATATCACAAGGACGTGAAAGGGAAATATGCTGATACCTTACCAGATATTAAAGTAAGTGCTGATGATATTGCTTTTGTTCAATATACCGGTGGAACCACTGGACCGCCTAAGGGTGCCATTTTAACGCATAGAAACTTTGTCAGCGATGTAAAAATCTTTCAACATTGGTTAAGCTGGGAATTTGGAAGCGGTACTGGTTTATCGGGATTTCCATTCTTCCACATAGCTGGTTTATTTACCTGCGCCAACGTCCTCGCTCTTGGTTACACGCAAGTTCTAATACCAAATCCGCGTGACACAGGGCATATCATTAAGGAAATGTTGAAATATCGACCTAATATCTTAGCAAATGTGCCTACATTATATCAAATGCTATTAAAAGATCCTAAATTTGAAAAAGTAGACAAAGATATGCTTGATTTTATAGTTTCTGCAGCTGCCCCTTTCCCTAAAGAATCACAAGAAATATTAGAAAGTATTGTAGGAGAAGGAAAACTCTTAGAAGCTTATGGAATGACGGAGACTTCACCACTATCATGCGCAAATCCATCCAAAGGTAAGAAAAAATTAGGAACAGTCGGATTACCCCTACCTAACGTCAACTTGAAACTATCGGATCCAGATAGTGGCAAAGAAGTACCTTTAGGTCAGCCAGGAGAAATCTGCGTAAAAGGTCCAATGGTAACCACGGGTTATTACAATAAACCAGATGAAACGAAAAAAGCCATCGATTCTGATGGTTATATGCACACTGGAGATATGGGTGTAATGGATGAAGATGGTTACGTTCGTATAGTTGATAGAACGAAAGATATGATAATCGTTGGGGGATATAAAGTATTTTCTGTGAAAGTTGAGGATACTCTTACCCAGCATCCTGCAATAGGAGCTATAGCTACAATCGGTATTCCAAATCCTGATCGTCCCGGTTCGGAACTTGTAAAAGCTTACATTCAAATCGATCCAAATTTTGCGTTTGATGGAAATGAAGATGCATTAAAGGAAGATATTATCCAGTACGCAAAAGATAATTGTGCACCTTATGAAGTCCCGAAGATATTAGAATTCACGGAGGAACTTCCACTAACTTCAGTCGGGAAAGTGGACAAGAAAGCTCTTAGAGCTTCAAAATAATATTTTAATTATAATTTTTTTCTTTTTTCTTTTCTTTGTACAGATCTAAATTATTTGAAAGTAAAATTTAAAAAAAAAATATAAATTTTTAATTTAGCCTTTTTGTTTCATCCAGCAGTAAATACCCAGAACTATATAGATAATAACGATAACAGTATTGATTATTGTGTTCGTAGTGGCCATGGCAGGTAAAGTTAATAATGCTAATTCTAAAGAATTAATGATTAGCACCATTATTAACCATGTCAAGGATAATTCGAATAATATTTTTATTTCTTCCCATTCCTTTTTAAAATAAGATAAAAGTGCAAATAAGCCAAGAACTAAAAGTGTTCCTCCAAAAAATCTGAAGTACACGGGGTCGTTAAATGGCCACTCAGTTAAATCGTATATATAAATATCGGAAATCACCAAATAGAGAAAAGCAAAAATAAAACCTCCTAATGCGTACAAAAGTAAGGTAATTTTGGTAAATTTTTGAATTTCAGTCATTATATTATGCCTTTTTATTTCAATTTTAATAAATTTATATTAGATTTCAACCAATAAATTTACAAAAGTGTAATATTTTTCAGAATTTATAAAGATATCTTGTTTTTTAAATTTTAAACTGAGAATCGAAGTATCTTTTTAAGTGATTTATAGCAATTTTTCAATTACAATTTGTACGATTTTAGGCATTACATCACCGATCCTCTCATGAAGCACTACTTCTGCGTGATCATCCATGTCAGTTTCTTGTATGTTAATAATCACCAATTTAGCGCCATTTGACAACGCTTTACGTGGATAAAATGCTACAGGATATACCAGGAGAGAAGATCCCAAAATCAACAATAAATCGCAACCAGATAACATTTTTTCTGCTTCAATTAATGTATCAGAATGAAGTGGTTCCCCAAAAAATATTGCATTAGGTTTTAACAATCCTTGACACACCTCACAAGAAGGACTTCTATTACTTTTAAGTACTTGATCTATGAGTTTTGTGATAGGATACACGGTGTGGCATCGCATGCATATTGCTTCATGCGCGGTTCCATGTAACTCGATAACATTTTCAGTTTTGGCACGTTTATGTAATCCGTCAACATTTTGAGTGAGAACTCCCCTAAGTTTGCCTAATTTCTGGAGTTTCGTTAGTGATTTGTGCCCTTTATTAGGTTTTGATTTGAATATACTCACGCCCATTTCTAGCATAAACTTCAAATTTTTTCCCGTATCCGATACATAAGAATGAATGCTTGCAAACTCATCAGGATTCACTTTTTCCCATAATCCAATACCTGGGCTTCTAAAATCAGCTATTCCGCTTTCAGTACTCATACCAGCACCCGTTAATGCAATAACATTCTCTGAATCAATTATCAATTGGGCAATCTGTTGAATTTTATTTTCCAAATCAACCATGCAATTATCTCCTATCTTTAATAAAAATACATCAATAAATAGAAAAAATATATAATATGTAATTTTTATTATTGATTATAATATTATAATATGTTTCAATATTATATCGTATAGTACATGAGGCACTAAGTTCTCACTTCAAAAATCATAGTAAAAATTCGTATGCATTAAGTCATTTTGAATAGAAAGGTGTTGGGTAATGTTAGAACATAAAAAATCATATATTTACAAAATTTGCGTTGTTGGGAACGGTGGGGTTGGAAAAACGTCGATGGTTCTTAGGTACTGCGAAGATTCGTTTAAAGAGAATTATCTAATGACTATAGGCTCAAACTTCAATACAAAGACTGTAGAATTAGCTGAATATCCACAGTTGCAAATTAAGTTACAGTTGTGGGATCTTGCAGGACAGAAACATTTCAGTTTTGTACGACCACCATTTTATCGGGGATCTACGGGTATAATTTATGTCTTTGATCTATCACGAAGATCATCATTTGTAGATCTAATGGAATGGAGAGTAGAAGTAGAAAAAGTGATAGGCCAAAAACCTTGTCTTATTGTTGGTAATAAATTAGATCTTGCTAGGGAAGGAAAGCGCGAAGTTTCAATTCAAGATGGAGAAGCTATTCGAAATGAATTTAAAGCTTTAAAATACTATGAAACCAGCGCAAAAGGAGGAGATTCAGTGGAAGAAGTCTTTAAAGATTTAACCCTAGAAATTTTGAGAACTGCTGGAAAAATCTAATTTTTAATAGATTATTATAGCATTCTTGAATTGCTAAAATTTTATTCTAAAATATAGAGCTAGAATAAGAATACAGGCTATTATCTGTTTTATGGAAATTTTAAACTTACAAATGGTTAAAGATTATTAAAAAAGAGGGTAAAAAAAAATTTTATGCTTTTAATTCTTTCTTTATTGAATTCAAGAATTTCTCTACTTCGTCCTTCGAAGCTTCGTGAAATTTCTTATCATCTGCTTTAATATATGAGAGTCTTATATTTTCTCTCGTTGGCTCTTCGTCTATCGATTCTATAAGCGCATTTAACGTCAATTTAATCGCCTCGTCAAAAGTCATTTCTTCTTTATAATTTTCAGTGAGATATTCTCTCGCCGTCGCTTCGCCGTTACCCAAAGCATACGCTTTATATGACCGATAAATTCCACTTGGAGATGTCGTGTAAATTTGAGTACCCGCACCATCTATCGCAATAAAAAACAGAGCACACCCGAATGGTCTGATTTTGGTTCAGGAACTAATTGTTCCAGAAATTTCCACCGTACTGGGTATACTGCTGGTTTATATCTGCGATTGTTTTCACCAACATATTCAATCGGACAGGTTCATCGTAAGTTAAGCGAAAAGATTGGGCTTGTACTCGCGCGTAATTAATTAAGGCACGCGAATCTGCATGTAAACCAGAAATTGCAACTCCAATATGTTCATCGACTTGGAAAATCTTATCAATTGAATCAGCTTTCATTAATGTCGAGGGAATCTTAATTTGAGCTGCTAAACACACGCAATCATTTGTTTTTACTGCAACGGCTAGTGTCCCACGCCTTACTGCCTCTAAAGCATATTCGACTTGAAATAAACGCCCTTCAGGTGAGAACACGGTCAACGCGCGATCGTAAGTTCGACCTCCGCCTCCAAACATTCTATAATCACACCTTCATTATTAGTATATATTTTTAATTATGTGATAATATTATCAAGACAATTTTAATTTATTGTTTATAAGCTAAAAATTGGTGATCTTGGAAATTTCACTAAAAATCCTTGATTATTAGAAAAGATAAAATCATAAAAAAGGTACTAATTTCCATTTTTAAAAATAGTTTTACCCTTTAAGAATTTCACAAGTCTATACATCATAAAGAAGATTTAACATTTGAATAATTAATCAAGTTTTAACAAAGTATCATAACAAAATCGCTTTAAGACTCCCTTATTTTTCAAATTAAGAAAAAAAAATTATTGTAATACCAATATTATGCTTACAGGAGATTGATATATAATCATCCCATCAACAATTAAGGTCCATTTTGCGTATATGATGACATTCCCAATCGATGGAGCTAAGTAACCAGTTAATTGTATTCCTTCCCCAAAGTAAAGAGTTGTGTTCAATATTGTAAAATTCACTCCAGTAAATGAATCGGTATTAATAAAGAATGTATACGTTGAATTTTCGAGAGGGTATAAGTCATGAGGAACATATAAGCTATAGTTAACATCATTTGTTGTTGAAGTATAAATCGATAGATTAACCGAGACATCCAAACCCGGAGCAGAATAATTAGTATCCGTGTTGTACAGTGAAACTGTGAATTGAGCAGGATTGTTGGGATAGTTAATCGAAGTTTCAATATCAAAATTGTATGTTAATGTAAGATTGGAAGAGCCTATTACTTCTGATATATTCAAGTTCAAATATGCTTCTGGAGCGTTTTTTCCGTATCCAACGTTTCTAGTCTGCGCTTCAACAAATCCCGCCAGTTTTAATTGTGTTAAAGCCCCAGAAGTACTGTAAGTTGGGATGTAGTAATATATTGACCCTGCAAGAGGATAGAGTAAGATATTTCCATTTCGTGCTCCCGCTATTAAAGAGATCTGTTGCGTAGCTTCTGATGTATAAGTTGAATTTGCTGATTGTGGTCCTAAATAGCTAGTAATAGAATTTCTCGTATTATAAAAGACAGCTTCTCCAAAGTGATCACCATGTCTCACGACGTACATTCCCGCAAGTATGTTTGCTGTATTTCCTTGATATTCAACGAGATCTAAACCAACGTATTCAATCCCCTTACCTAGATCAGATTCAATATAGTATAGATCTCCCGCTCCTGGACTTTTATAAAAATCTACCTGACTTTTCCATGTTGTTGGGTTTTTCACATGATACGTGTAATCAGCGTTAAGTTGTTGTCTGAATAACGCCTCTGGATATCGTAGTTGACTTTTTAACCAAGCAGTTTCATTAGTAAAGGTTTTCCAGTCATATATTGAATTCGACATGTAAATGCTCCATAATGGTGCTGTGGGATCATTAATTTTGTCTAATGAAGGATTTTCATAGAAAGTCATATCCCCATTAACAACATCAACTAAGCAAACACCAAGGAATCTTAAAACTGGGGTCATTGCATAGGAACCAACATTCATGCTGGTATATATTGAAACTGCATAATATAACTTTCCCCTTGCGATATCAAAGACTAAATACGTATCTTTGTCAATGGATAATTGTGGAAGTAGGATATCGCTAACTCTTGTTTTCACGTTTCGATTGATTAAGTAATTGTTTTCTGGGCTAGTTGAATATGCGATGAGCCCAAGATTAATCTTTTTCCAAAAACCTTCTAATCCTGTTAACGTTCCATCTGGTTTTGATGAATACTTGTGAACGTAATTCGTTTCATTTCCGGCCCATTGAGTTCCCAATAAAACATCCGAATCAAAAGCTCCTATTATTCCTTCTTGAGAGCTAGTTCCAATAGTTTCTTGTAAGTACATTGCACTTTCACTTTCTCCAAAAAACATGGGATAATCTTGAGTAATGTTAAATTCTTGAGTAGTATTAATTAATTCACCAGAAAATGTATCCATGGCTAGAAATCCCTCTACATGATCCAAAAGTTCTGTGCTTCTTTGAACCGGATCTCCAGTAATTTGACTAAATCGAATTGTTTTTGGAGCAACCCAATATTCTTTGCCGTTAATATATACGATATCAGCATCAGCTAATCCTTCATACGTGGATCCTATTGATGCCGCTAGATAACGAACCGTAAATGTTTGATCATATTGTCTTACTAGAGATACCATTTTTTGATCAGAAGTTGTTGTAGAAAGACTGAAATTTTCCATATTTCTTTCCGCAAACATTCCTAATCCGGCAGAATCTGTAGTCCAATCCACTTCTCTTTGATATTTCTTAACCCATTGTTGTTGGAGCCAAACACTATTATCATTTAAAGTTATTGAAGGACCGATGCTTATGAATAAGGGTACAACTAAAAGGATCATCAAAAGAAATCCTACGTAGCCCAACTTTTTGACTTTTGGCAATGTGATAATATAATTTTTCGAGTCACGAGAATAGTTAGATCTTCCAAATAAGTAAATTAAAATTCCAAATATTGGAAAACTAATAAAACCTAAAACTACAGACCAAAGTTGGATTAAATTTATTCCATCTAATGATTGTGTTGGAGTAGTAAAAAACCATAATCCAAATGCGAGACCTATAAATATGAATATATTCGCAAGAGCATAATAATCGTTTCTCCTTAGATATACATTTCTAACAATGTTGAGTATAACTCTGAAAATTACCACTGAAAGCGTGAAATATATAATAGGCAGGATTAAATTACTGTAAATGTATATCGTGATATAATCTTTACTCGCAGAATTAAATAGTACGCTAAATGCATCAGAAATAATTGTGGGGTTAAAGTTCAAGTTTCCATTTTCGATTAAATAAGCAACCCATGAAAAAGAGGAATTATTAAAATCTAATAGAAAACCTAATAAGTAGAAAAGTACAAAACCAACAGTCCACCAAAAGAGTAAACTTTTAACATAAGATGGTTTACCAAATCCTAAACGAGTTCCAATAGTAGTCAAGAATGTTTTATCAGGAGGGATTGACATGATGCTACATCCTATAAGCGCTCCAATTAAAGCAGTCTTGTTAAAAAAGAAGTTAGTTGCCCAAAAATTCAAAAAATACACATTAATAAAATCTGCATTTGCTTTATTTGAATATAATTGAGTTTGTAAGTTGATATCAGCATACCAAGAAGGCCAAAGCCAAAAGATAGATAGTGCTACTATCACGACAATTATGATAATAACATATAATAAGTATTTCCTAATTCGGGGTTTAGCTTTTAATGTCGTATAGTGATAACGCTTTGAACCTACTGGTTCATCATTATAATTATTTTTAGATATTCTTGACATAATTTTTTTTGCTTAAAATTAAATTAATTAATTTCCTTTAGTTTTTAAAAGAAATTGCTTTAATATAAAAGATAATTATTACCTAAAATAAGAATGTTACTGGAGTGACTTACATGGCAAAAAAAAAGAAGATACGCGAAGATTTTGAAATCGTTTTTAAAAGTGGAAATGAAAGGGAAATAAAAAAGATGTTAGACAAGAATCCTTGGCTGCTTGACGAGGTATCTTCTCAATTCGATGAAACAATGGGCATTCAAGAGCAAATTGTAGCTGCTTTGGGAGTGATGGAAGATGAATTGGGAAATTCTGTTCCAATTGATGAAATATCCTTTTGCTTGAAAGTTGATTTTGGAGTTACAAAAAACGAAGAAGAAGTAAGAGAGATTTTGCTCGCTGTAGAAAAAATTGGCTTAGTAAAAAAGGATATGAACGGTTGGAGTTTAACTAGTCAAGGCGGAAAGGTTTGCGATGATTTTTTAGTCAAAAAACATGAAATAAATTGAATCTTAACAAGATATATTCATTTTTACATGAGTTGATAATCAGTTTATCAATTGCAATTTATTATTAAAGTTTATGGAACAATAATAAGTATTATGTCATTTATTCAATTAAGAAATTCTATTACTAAACATTATATCAGATGATAGAGATGGACGAACAGAACGAAAATAGGAATGAAAAAGAATCTCATGGAGAAGAGGTTTTTGATCCCACTAAAGAAGCTTTTTTTTCAGATATGGATGATATGCAAGAAGAAATTATGGCTGAAGCATATGAATTAGTTAAACATGCGTTAACACTATTGGAAACATATTATTTTGATGACTCGATAGAAATAATGAGGCAAGCAATAGGTCTTTATGAACAAGTTAATCGAAAACAAGAGGTGGATGCGTTATATGCAAAAATCTCCGAAGTTCAAATAATGAAAGAAAAACGCTTTAGGGAGGAAGAATTCGAGGTAGAAGTAGCTGATGAAGAGCTCGTCCAAGAAAAGGAAATTGTTGAAGATAAAAAGAAAAAACTCGAAATATTGCTCAGTGAAGCAAATGAATCAATCCAGAATGATGATTTTGATAAAGCACTTGACATTTATGATGAAATGGCTTTTATATATCAACAACTGAATGATGCTCAAGGTCAAGAACAATTGAATAAAATCATTGAAGACTGTTATAACAAAAAGGCTGAGTATCTCCGCCAATTAGATGTCTCTGATATTTCAACTAAGGAATCAAATGTCAATAAATTGCAAGTATTTGAAGAGACAAAACTAAAAGAGGATCAAATTTCTTCCCAAGCTTTAGAATTAGTAGGAAAAGCTTCTGACCTTGCAAAAGGATTTTTGTTTGATAAAGCATTAAAACTATATCAAGAAAGCGTTAAGTTATTTGAAGAGATTAATTGGGTAAATGAAGCTAAAAAAATAAAAAAAATAATAGATGAACTCCAGGAACAACAAACTCTCGTTGAAGAGAAAGCAGAAAAAGCTAGAGTAGAACGAGAAAGAGTAAAGCAAGACACTTTAAGAAAAGAAGCAGAGATGATTGATCATTCCAAAGAAATCGAAGAGATGCAAGTTCAAGCAAAAACTCTGAGATTAAAAGAGCGTTCCGAAAAAAAACAGGAAGAAGATGAATTTCGATTGGAGATCAATAATAAAATAGACTATGCGGAGAAAATAGTGAGAGAATATGAACTAGGAATGAAAAAAGCAATAAAAAAAGGTTCAATTTTAAAACAATCAGTTTATCCTGAAGTTATTACCATTTACGAATCAATTAAAGAAATAGTGAGTCAAAAGGGATGGAATGACCAAGCCAAAATATATGAAAAACAAATTGAATTATATAAAAACAAGCTTCATCAAGATTTCAAACTAAGGGAGATTGAAGCTAAAAAAGATGAAAAACAAAAAACCTATGAAGATTCACTTAGAGTAACTAAAAAAGATGAAAAAAATCTTTTACCTTCCTTAAATGATGTGCGTTCAGTAGAATTACAAGAAAAAGAATTTAAAGTGACTATCGACAATTTAACTAATTCAGCTGAAAAAATGGCACGAGAATATGATATAGCTTTTAAAGCGGCAATAAAAAAAGGAGAGTTAGATATAGAATCAAAATACCCCGAGATATTAGAAATTTACACTCAAGCACGAACTCTTGTATCTCAAAAAGGATGGAGTGAAGAAACTGCCATTTATTCGACCCAAATAAAAAAATATGCTGATTTATACAACAAAGAACTAAAAATACGCGAGATTGAAGCTCAAAAGCTAGAAAAAGATAAAGAATTTGAAGAATCAAAAAGAATCCATAAAGAAGATAGTACACAAGCTTTTCAATTAGAGAAACTTGACCTCATAGATGAAAAGCAGCAAGAGGATGAAAATTTTGAAAATTATATTGATGATATTATCAATTCAACTTTAAAAGAAGTAAGAGAGTATGAAATGGCAATTAAGAGAGGTCAATTTGATAAGGATTGTCCATATTTAAAAATCAGTGAAACATATGAAGATATATACAGACAAGTTTATAAGAGGGGATGGAAAGAAGAAGCAACCCTATATAAAAATCAAGTTGTTTTATTTCGAGAAAAGTATGAGAAAGATAACCGATTAAGAGAATTAGAGTTAGAAAAAGTTAAAAAACAAAATATCTATGAAGATTCTTTGAAAGTTAAAGACGATTTAAAAACAGCAAATTTGCAGAAATTACAAGAATTAGAAGAAAAAAGAAGTGAAAAAGATATCCAACTCAATAAAGCAATGGATCTAATCAATGAAGCTGAGAATGCAGTTAGAAGTTATGAGCTGACTATTAAAAAAGATATTTTACTCCTTACGAGTCCGTATGATGATGCAATCCTAAAATATGAACAAGCTCAAAAAATATTTAAAGATATCGAGTGGACTGACGAATCAAACCGTTTATTAACCACTATTAAATTTTATAAGGAAAAAAAGGTCAGAGATGATAATCTTAGAAATTTAGAGATGCAAAAACTAGAAGATGAGAGGAAATTGGTGATTAAAACTGATCAATCATTTAATAAAACAGCAAATTTACAGGAAATGAGTGCTTTAAAATTCGAAACTAGCAAAAGAGAAAAAAATTCTGAAGTGGAATCCATCTTCAATGAAATTAATGAAGCTGAAAAAATTGCTAAGAACTATGATCTTGAGATTAAGAAGGGAATTTTAAATGTAGAATGTCCCTATGAAAAAATTATTGAAGTATATCGAGGAGCAAAACTTAAATTTGAACAAATCGGATGGACAGATCAAGCAGCTAAAATAATAAATTCCATTTCTTATTATCAAGAGAAATTAATTTCTGATAAAAATTTAAGGAATTTAGAGAATGAAAAATTACATAAAGAGGATGAAGAGTTTCAAAAACAAAAGTTAGAAACTAAATTAGCACGTGAGGCTGAAGCTGAATTGATGAAACAAAAAGTTCAGGCTCTCGAATTAAAGAAGCAGAAGGAAAGAGAGTATGATTATAAGAAAGATCAAGCTTTTAGTATGATGGATTTAGCAAAAAAAGAATTAAAACTTAACAATTTTGAGACAGCTATTAAATATTACAACGAAAGCGAAAAAATCTTCTCAGAAATTAATTGGAAAGAAGGAATTCAAATGGTAAAAGGCTCTATAAATGCTATAAAGAAGAAGCAAGAACAATTAGAATATGAAAGAAATTTAAAAATACAACAAGAACAAGAAGAATTGCAGTATATAGCCCAAATAGATGAAAAAATTTCAAAAGCTCAGGAACTAAAGAAAATGCAAGAAGAACAAAAACGACAAGAATTTCTGGTTACCCAACGTCAAAAGGAACAAGAACAATCCATTTCTGAACAAGCATACAAATTGTTAGAAATAGGAACTGATTTTAAAGAACAAAAAAAATTTGATGAAGCTTATGAAAAATATATTATGGCAAGAGATTTATTCGATAAACTTAATTGGCATCATGAAGTTAGCCGTATTAATAATGATTTGCTATTTATATTAAAGAAAGAAAAGAAACAAACTGAAAAATTAAAAGCTTTAAAACAAGTGAAAATCGAAAAAGTTCAAGAAATTGAAGCTCTTTTAAAAGAAGCGGAAATAAAAAGGAATGAACAAGAAATAATAAAGAAAGAAGAAAAAAGAATTAAACGAGAAGAATTTATCAAAGAGGAGTGGGAACGAGCAAATGGAATTCTAAAAGATTTAAAGTATAATGAGGCTATTGTAGTTTTGAAAAAAGTAGCAAGAAAATTAAAAAAGATAGGGAAGGAAAAACTTTTGAAACAGGTAAACAAACAAATAGATACACTAGTTTCAGCAAGTCAAGTACCGATAATTACAACATATGATGTTAAAAAGGGTGAAAACATGGAAAAATTTGAAATGTCCTATCGAGGTTTAGATTCTGCTCAAATATCGCTATCGAAAAATCAACGCAAGCGGGCAATTTCAGAATTAAATGAAGTTAAATTTAATCTTCAAGATACTTTAATCGGAATATCTTTAATTCCTCTAGTTGAAGATACTATTAATTCTTTGAAGAGTGAAGTTGATGGGAAATCGAGTATTTCAACGATAGCTACCCTAAAAAAAATAGAAGAGCCCGTTGGAAATGAAGAAGATTTAAAATCTCAAATTTCTAAAAGAAGAGCAGAGAGAAAGATGCGAATAAAAGAACTTCTTGAAAAGAAATAAAAAAAATGAAAAAAAAGGGTGATTTTAGATTAAAAAGATAAATTTAACGGTATTTGCTCCAGATCCTGAAAAAGTTCTTTCAAAGGGTTTGAATTATACCATAAACATCCAAGATGACGGCACAATTATAGACGCGATAAGCAATATTGATAAAAAAATGATGACTAATCCAGAAAAATCGATTTTTCCCTTATATAAAGGGTTAATCCACTGTTATTTGCAATTAATATGGAATGCAGAGGAAAATAACATTTATGAAGATTGTGGTGTGGATGCGTATGGACCAAACAAAGAATTCATACCATTAAGGGAAAATATCGAGTTCAATTTATATTCAAATAGTAATATAATAATTACCGCACATGCTGATTGATGAGCAGATAATTTTAGAAAAAGATTAGATTTCGCAACATTTAAGAGGACTATTATGAAGAAATACGGAAAAGAAAATGAAACATTTGCTCATTATTTTGAATTAAAAAGAAATATTTGATAAAATTGGATGAAATCTTTCAAAAAATGCTAGTGAAAGATTGACAATAGGGCTGTACCCTATATTATTAATTTTTTAAATGATTTTAAATTCAGATCTTGACAGGATAAGAAAA
>Ga0315536_1000794_pt1 | contig 15853 bp, 14 predicted proteins | sample SalMarSW160230MG_FD_203093 | JGI IMG/M metagenome (GOLD analysis project Ga0315536, IMG submission 203093) | Salt marsh sediment microbial communities from the Plum Island Ecosystem LTER, Massachusetts, United States - Salt Marsh Sediment SW1602-30 ... | reverse complement strand
CTACATCTTTGAGTTCTTTTGGAGTATTGAAGTTCACAAAGGTACTTAGCTCAGGATCAAACTGGTTGAGAGTTTCAGTGGAAACATATAGAACATGTTGAATTCTGTCAAGAAGATCACTCATCTTACGTGATCCTTTCTCCATAACTTCCAATCCACGTGCATATGCATGTTCAGCATGATATACTGAGTGAAGTGGTTCAATATATCCAGAGGGCCAAGAAGGAACTATAGCTCCATGTCCGGGAATAAGCTGAATGAGCATCTTGAGGAGATCTGGCTTAGCTAATGGTGCATCAACAGGGAGTAGAATTACATGCGTAGTTTCTGTATGCTCAAAAGCTGTAATTGCACCGGTCAGCGCACACTTTGGTTCACCCTCTGGATCAATCACAATCTTCGTGCTCTTAACGAATGGTTTGAGGGTTTTTTCTTGCTCTTCATCAGAAACTGCAACAAGAATAGTAGAGGAAACTTTCCGCGCAATGTCTAACATATGGGATATGAGGGGTTTTCCTTGGAACTCAGCTAATGCTTTATCTGAGCCAAACCGCTTCGATGAACCACCAGCAAGAATTGCCACGGTTATATCTTTCATATTTTCCACCGAGTCCAGCGACTAGTCCAACGTAAGATAACTTCTTGCCTATGGTGATTCTTCATGGGGTGTAAGATATTCAGTTATCATAGCTGCAATCTGTCCATCGGTATAGTGTTGCGAAGAAATGGCGCCACTAGCGCATGTCGATGTGCAGGTTCCACAACCCTTGCATAGAGCTGGATTGACCTCAGCGTATCCCCGCTCGTTGAGAGCTACTGCATTGTATGGACAGACAGAAATACAAACTTGGCATCCGGCACATCGTTCTTCATCAACAATTGAGTAATAGGGTTCAATATTGATCTTCCCCCTGCCCATGAGTGCCATCGCACCAGATGCCGCAGCCTTTGCTTGAGCAACAGTGTCTGGGATATCCTTGGGACCCTGAACCATTCCAGCCACAAAAATACCATCATTGAATGAATCAACGGGGCGTAGCTTGGGATGAGCTTCCAGCAAAAACCCGTCAGGTGAAAGACTAAGATTTAGAGCATGTGCAACACTATCTGTTGAAGCCGATGCCACAACTCCAGTGGATAGAACGACGAGGTCCACATTGGTAAGCTGGATGGGCTTTCCAAGAAGTGTGTCTTCACCCCTGACTGTCAGGTTTTGTGTTTCATCATCCTGCAGAATCTCTCCCACGCGTCCGCGGATGAACGTGACACCAGCTTTTGCTGTACTCTCATAAAATTCTTCGTACCCCTTACCAAAGGTTCGGAGGTCAATATAGAAGACATAGATATCGATGCCAGTCTTATCACGGATCATTCGAGCTTGTTTAATAGCGGTCATGCAGCAGACTCGAGAGCAGTAGTTGTTAGTCAGTTCGTCACGACTTCCAACACATTGAATATAGACCATCTTCTTTGGTTTTTGAAGATCTGAAGGTCTCACAATATTGCCTTGTGTTGGTCCAGCAGAGCTTAGCATACGCTCTATTTCACCAATATTTACAACATTCGAAAATTCGCCATAACCGTACTCTGGTTTCTTTGTTGCATCAAATAAATCGAAACCTGTTGAAACGATAATTGTACCAACTTCGATATCGATGATTTTCTCATCATCATCATAGTTGATAGCTCCTGCCTCACATTTTTCCTTACATTTTCCACATCGGACTGCATCAACACCCAGACAGTTTTCCATATCAAGAAGATACGCTGATGGAACAGCCTGTGCAAAGGGAATGTAAATCGCTTTTCTGTATGACAGACGTGCTTCGAAATCAGCAGGAATATCAACAGGACATATCTCACTACAGTCACCACAAGATGTACATGTATCAATGTCAACATATCGTGGTTGCTGCTTAATCTTTACCTTGAAGTTCCCAACAAATCCATCTACTGATTCTACCTCAGCGAGGGTCAGGAGATCAATATTGGGATGAGCATCAATCTCAGCCATTCGAGGAGTGAGAATGCAACTAGAACAATCTAGTGTCGGAAACGTTTTGTCCCACCGGGCCATCTTACCCCCAATACTAGGTCCCTTCTCGACGAGGTGAACGTTAAATCCTGCATTAGCAAGGTCGAGAGCAGCGCTGATTCCAGCAATCCCAGCTCCTACTATGAGCGTTGATTTCTTTACCAAAACCTCCGTTTCTTCTAGTGGTTCAAGTAGTCGGGTTCGTGCAATTGCCATTCGGATAAGATCAATTGCTTTTTCAGTTGCTGCTTCAGGATCATCTGAATGAATCCAAGCGTCGTGTTCTCTAATATTCGCAATCTCTAGAAGATATGGATTGAGCCCAGCCTCACGCATAGCTTGTCTGAATGTAGGTTCATGCATTCTTGGACTGCATGCTGCGATTACCACACCATCAAGCCGACTGTTTTTGATGTGTTCTTTCAAGATTAGTTGACCGGGTTTTGAGCATACATACTTGTAGTCATCTGTTATCTCAACGTTTGGCAATGTGCGGATAGCTTCTTTCACTCTTTCAATATCAACAACGCTAGCGATGTTGCTTCCACAGTGGCAAATGAAGACACCAATCTTCTTCTCAGACATTTTCTTTATCCTCGGATTCCTTGCAGCCTATGTTTTTGATGGTACTGTATTATTCATACTACTACCATCAGATAACTGCGCCGTCGATTTGGAGCAATAAAGTGTTTCGGGAGGAGACTGTAGGGTGTTATGTTAGATAAGAAGCTAACGAGTTTAGAGGCGTGAGTTCTTAATTAACTAAAGTCTAGAATATCACCATAAGGATAAAAAGCCAGACTGGACCGAAGACACATACATTTGGAGGCTACGCCATGTCTGGAAAGGTATGGAAATACATCACAGAAAAGATTGCATCGGAAGGTGCTTGTCACTTCTCTTTGCTTGACCCAGATCCTCTCTCAACCAGCATTGAGAACGTTGTTGAACAAGCAGTACTAGTAGAGAAGGCTGGAAGTGACGCTATAATGGTTGGAGGAAGTACAATCTTTGGAGTCATCGATGAGGCAGTAGCACAAATTGGAGAAGCTGTTGAGATTCCAACCATTCTATTCCCAGGAAATATCACTGGTGTATCCGAACATGCAGATGCAATATTCTTCATGTCACTTCTGAATAGTACCAATCCATACTGGATTATTGGAGCTCAGGCACTCGCTGCTCCGAAAGTCAAGATGTCAGGTATTGAAACAATACCAATGGCATATTTAATGGTAGCACCTGGTAAGACAGCAGCATGGGTTGGAGATGCAAAACCATTCCTTCGGGACAAACCAAAGCTTCCAGCAATGTACGCTATTGCGGCAGAGTTGATGGGTATGAAACTTGTATACCTTGAGGCAGGAAGTGGTGCAGAAGGTGGAGGAGTACCCCCAGAGATGATTAGTACAGTTTCAAAGTTCATTGAGATACCAGTTATAACTGGCGGTGGTTTCAATGACAAAGCATCCGTTGTAAATGCAGTGAATGCAGGTGCCTCGATTGTTGTTCAGGGAACGTACATTGAGAAACAAGTCCAACAGGATAAGGGCAAAGGTCTCAGGGAGATTATCCAGGGACTCAAGGAAGCAGGCGCCAAGAGAGTTTAAACAGCTGCACAAACCTAGACATCGATAAGACCAGCAGTTGAATAAAGATCATTCTTGTATGATCTTAAAAGCTCCAAGCAAGACCGACTACTGAACCTGAATGTTGGTCAACAAGGCTTACAGGTATGAACTGGCCCCCAACAACATACAGAGGTCATCCCTTGCTCAACATGCAGGAGTATCTCGTTTTACCTATAACTGGGGTCTCGAACAACGAATTGCACGTTACAAGAACAATCAGGGTGACGACAGGTTCCCTGACGCAATGAAACAACATAAACTCCTTACGTCCCTGAAAAAAAACAGAGTTCTCATGGATGTGCGAAACCTCGAAGTGTGTACCGCAGGAAACCCTGAGAGACCTCCATAGAGCGTTCAAGAACTTTTATCGTGGACTCAAGAGTGGAAAGATGATAGGATTCCCTAGATTCAAGAGGAGAGGAAGTAGGGACAGCTTCAGACTATACGGAACCATCAGATTCCATGAGAGAGCAATCCAGCTCCCCCGGATTGGAAAGATCCGGATCAAGGAAAAAAGGAAGAGTTACCACAATGGTAGGATTCTCTCGGCATCAGTGAGAAGGAGAGCAAACAGGTGGTTCGTTTCAGTCACTGTGGAGGAGGACATATGTAACACACAACCCGTAAGAGGTTCTCCAGTAGGAGTAGATCTCGGGGTCAAAAACTTAGCCACATTGAGTGATAGTACTACTTTTGCTAACCCCCGAGCCAAGGGAAGACGATTGAGGAAACTTATTCAATTACATAAATCCCTATCACGAAAGAAGAAGGGGAGCAAGAACCGCGAGAAAGCTAAACTGCAACTTGCCAAGATGTACCTGAAGATTTTCAATATCAGACAGGACACACTGCACAAACTGACCACCTACCTTGCCAAGAGCCACAGTAAGGTAGTGGTCGAGGACTTGCTAGTGTCAGGGATGATGAAGAACCGAATGCTAGCAAGAGCTATAGCTGATGTAGGATTCTATGAATTCAGAAGACAGCTGGAGTACAAATGCCAGTGGTACGGTTCTGAGCTGGTGGCAGTATCCCGAACATTTCCTTCATCAAAGATGTGTTCACGATGTGGGCACAGAAAGAAGGAACTGTCACTCTCAGAGAGAATGTATGAGTGTGAACAGTGTGGGTTGGAGATCGATAGGGATCTTAATGCTGCACTGAATCTGGTCGCCGTCAGTTTGCCGGAGACACAAAACGCCTGCGGAGAGGAAGTAAGACATAGCAGATCTTCCGAGATTTGCAATGCAGCCTCGATGAAACAGGAACCGAACATCATTCCAGACTCAATGTCCAGAAATGTCTAGGTTTCGGGGAACGGTTTAAATACTTGGCAACCGTTGTTGATTGTTCCAAGAATTCTCTAAAGATTTTCAAACACCAAATTGTCAGGCGGTCTGTTATACTGAGAACATTGGTTAATTCGTTAGACTCTCGTCTGATTAATAGATAACTCTAACAAAGATTTATCTAGCTCTTGACAGTCCTTTTTGATACTCGACCCATTGGGAGGTTTGTTGAACCGTGTCATCGAAGACTGAAATGTTGAAAGAACTTCTTTTAGATTTGAGTAGAGCCTCTCAAGGTAATGTGGAAGCTAGCGCAATCATATCAAAATCACAGGGACTCACTATCCATTCACATTATCCAGAGGGTATGGATACGAGTAGGATTCCTGATGAAGATGTAATTGCTGGAAGGGCAACACAGATTCAAGAAGCAACTAGAAAAGTGTTCAAACAGCTCAAACGTGGTCCACTGATTAGAATGCTTATCGAGGGTGAGAGCGGGTATATCATCATATGCGATGCTGGAGCTGACGCAATTCTAGTTGTGCTCACGAATAAACGAGCAAACATTGGATACATGTTCTTCTCAATGTCGAGAACTGCACGACGTATTGATCAAGTGCTTTCCTAAGTTTAAAGAACAATCAAGTGCAATCCGTCACTTTTATCTGTCCACTAAATGAGAAGCAATAAGGTCAGTGAATGATTGTGTCAGAAGAAAAACTCAAAGAAACTGGAGCTGATGAAGAAGAAGACAACTGGGATAAATGGCGGCGTGCTGGAGTTGTAGCTAAAGAGGCACTTGCCCTAGCTCGTCCAATGATTGCGCCTGGCACGAAAGTACTTGATATTATCAATACTGTCGAAGACCATATCCGAGCTAACTCATCTGGCACCTCATTTCCTTGTAATATTTCACTGAATAATATCGCAGCTCATTATACATCTCCTCTCAATGATGAAACTGTAATAGAGGAAGGAGACCTTGTGACTGTGGATTGTGGATCACATGTAGATGGTTGTATTGCAGATACAGCTTTTACAATTGCACTAAATCCAGACCATGAGGCACTTGTCAAAGCGGCAGAAACTGCAACGAAAGTGGCAATTAGAATGATGAGACCTGGTGCAAAATTGAATACTATTGGTGCACTCATTGAGGACACCATAACAAGCGCGGGATTTCAACCAATCAAGCAACTTACAGGACATCAACTGAAAGAGTATGAACTTCACGCTGATAAACAAGTGCCTTGTGTGAGTGGAAAATCAGAAGTACTTGTAGAGGAAGGCGAGTTCTATGCAATCGAAACCTTTGCCAGCACGGGCTCAGGGAATATATCCGATCTACCGAATCCGACAATCTATCAACTACTACCTGTGAGAGTGCCGGTGAGATTCAAAGGGTCAAAGCAGTTACTTGGCATTGCTAGAAAAGAGTACAAGGAGTTCCCCTTTGCAGAGCGCTGGTTAGCTGAACGTATGAAGCATGCTACTCTCAAAATGGCAATCAAAGAACTAAGACAAAATGGTGCACTTTATGGGCATAATATCTTAGCTGAAGAAAAGGGTGAATTTGTTTCACAACATGAGCATACAATCATCATTACAGAAAAAAGCCATGAACAAACCACGTAGAGCGGAAACTCAGAAGTATTAAAAGAGAATTTGCCCAACTTGTTATTTGTGGGTCCGGGAGACTGTCCTCGGTACAATGACTTGACAGTGAATACTGGCGGTTATGTCCGGCACCAACAACTGGAGGAGAGAGGTTGGACCGTACAGGAAGTACCGATGGGAAGAAGAATGCAGGTATTGAACCTTTAATAGAACCGAAAAGTTGTCCTGAGTGTCAATCTTGTTCTGTTGTAGAAGATATTGCTCGCGGAGAAAGAATATGTGGCGGTTGTGGCTTAGTACTCTCGGATCATCATATTGATACAGGTGCTGAATGGCGAGCGTTTAGTGCAGAAGAGAGCGACGCTCGAAGTAGAGTTGGAGCTCCTGTCCGCTATACCATTCATGATAAAGGACTTTCCACTGTTATTGATTGGCGAGATAGAGACACTTCAGGGAAGAAGCTTAGCCCGATGCGCAGGTCAGAGATTTACCGTTTAAGAAAGTGGCAGATCAGAAGCCGAGTTCACTCAAGTATGGATAGGAACTTAGCGCAGGCTATGAGCGAGCTGGAACGACTATCTTCACAACTTGGAATTCCGGGTCCTATTAGAGAACTAGCAGCTTTATTGTATCGAAAATCTATAATTAAGAAATTAGTTCGTGGGCGATCTATTGAGGCTATGGTCGCAGCTACGTTGTATGCTGCTTGTAGAATTAGACAGAAACCTAGACCTCTAGATGAAGTAGCTGACGCAACACGGATTGATAGGAAGAAGTTGGGTCAATGTTATAGACTTCTACTTCGTAGTCTAGCAATCAAAATACCACTATCCAACCCAATAGATTACATCTCACGTTTTGCGTCTGAATTAGCACTATCTAGTCCCGTACAACTAAGAACAGTAGAGATTCTTCGTCAGAGTAGAACTATGGGTCTCACAATCGGAAGAGATCCTCTTGGTCTAGCTGCAGCTGCGATTTACGTTGCATCAATCATGCTAGATGAACGAAGGACTCAACGAGAGATTGCTGAAGTTGCCAGGGTTACCGAGGTCACTGTTAGGAATCGATACAAGGAGATTGTCCGCAAACTAGGAATCGATTCAATGAGTTTCAGCTAGTGTTCTTCTAAATCAGAGCGAATTCCTAGTTTCAACTAGTGTTACCAAAATAATAATCCAATATCCCCCGAGAGGATAAAGGTAGACTAACGTCTTCCTTTCCTCTGGAAAGTCCAATCGATCTGGACCATCTCTTCTGGGAATCCAAGTTTTGCAAGAACGCCTCCAATGACACCTCTGTGGTCGCCTTGGAGTTCAATATGACCGTGTTTAGCAGCACCGCCGCAAGCAAGCTTAGCTTTCAGTTTGGTGCCTAAGTCATTAATGTCAATATTCTTGTCAAACCCTTCAACAATGGTAGTCAAACGACCCCATTTTCTTCGTTCTACAGTTACACTAATTCTTGCCTCTTCCTGTGCTATGGTTTCACAGACACACAGGTCTTTTGGCAAGCCACAATTGGCGCAGATTCCGCCGTCGTCGTCACTCACGCAGTTATGTACTCCTAAAATTTGGTTTTAATAATGTACTAAAGGAAAAGTAATCACAGTGCCTTAAAAGTTATAGGACGAGGCTATAGGCAAGAGTAAATAGCAGAAATCGGCTTTCTTTTCTTGGCCATGTCAGACAAAGTCCTTATCGTAGATGCTCTCAGTGCAGGGTCTGGTCAACGTCGTAGTTCTCGAGATTCGATAGGATGTGGACCGAGGACTATTGCTGGTGTATTAGAAAAGCACAATATCCCATGTCGAATTTATAGAGTTGAAGAGATTCTCGAGAAGAGAGCAATCCTTCGAAAGTTCGACCACACAGCTATTAGCGCAATGACCATGGACTTTCCTGCAGTTACCAATTTTGTGAAATTATGGCGCGGTTCCCGAAGTCAGGGAAGGATCATAATCGGCGGGCCAATCGCAGCAGACCCACTAGCTTTGAAAGAATTGAATCCAGACGTCATCGTGATGGGAGAGGGAGAAGCTACCCTTGAAGAATTGATAACAGAGAAGTTCTTTGACAAGTATGTTGAGTTATCTAATGTAAGAGGTGTTTCATATCAAGTAGGAGGGAAAACGGTCAGTACAAAACCTCGGGAACTCATTCCATCTGAGGTTCTTTCTGAGAACTATAGAGCATCAACAACCCGGATAATTGACTACAAAGCATATCAAGCGAGTAAAGTATACGTTGAAGTGACTCGCGGTTGCTCCAACTTCAAAAGAACCAAACTACCACTTGAAGATGGCCGTAAATGCACAGAGTGCAGTAATTGTGATTCCAATGATTCTGATGTGAGAATGGATTGTCCCGAGGAAATACCGCCGGGATGTGGATTTTGTAGTGTGCCTGGAACGTGGGGGCCCCCTCGTAGTCGATCAATAGAAACCATAGTGGACGAAGTACGCGAATTACTTGATTTAGGAGTCCATCGAATTGTGTTAGAATCACCTGGATTTCTAGACTTCATGCGAGGAAAAGAACCCCTAACAGATCCCTGCAACCCTCCAGCGAACTTGGAGGCAATTAAAGACCTATTGGATAGACTAAATGCACTCCCACAAATTGCGAACAAGACAGCGCATATTGCAATTGAAAATATGAAGGCATGTCTGTTTTCAGAGGAAGTCGCTAAGACCCTAGTTGACTCAATGATGGATAGTTCTCCCAATATCGGACTTGAAACTGGGTCTGAGAAACACTTGCGAGATATCGGAAAATGTGGGTCTCCAGATGATGTGATCTCAGCAGTTAAAATTGCATCTAAATATGGGATGAGCCCATTTGTCTATTTCATTTATGGATTACCAGGAGAAACTGAGGAAACTGTTAATGAGTCAATTGAAATCATGAAAGCGGTCAGTGACGCAGGAGCAGAGAGAATCATTCTGTACGGTTTCCGTGCCCTGCCTGGTACGGCTTTCGAGAAAAGTCCTGAATCCTCAACAAAAAGTGAACTTGGAATGCTCCTTCGAAAAGAGGCAGACCGAATCAATCGCGAGAAGAAAGACAGCTACCTTGGTAAGATAATACGAGGGATAGCTGCCGAACCTTCGTGGGCTCGTCATGGGTATACGATGGTAAATCCTCTAGAAGAGGGACCTTTAATGACCGTACCTGGAGGATACTCTCCAGGCACCCTGCTCAATGTACGAATTTCCAGGGTTCTTAGTAGTGGGTTGGTTGAAGGTGAGGTTGTTTAGACAGATGATGAGATCAGACTATTCAGTTTGTTCTGTTAATGCCGTCGTCGGAAAACGACTACAATAACAACTACAACAATTCCAGCAACTGCAATTCCGCCCAACAAGAGAGGGTCCAAGGAAAACGGTGGTGGTTCTGTAGTAGTTGATGTTGCTCCTACAGTTGTTAATACAAAACGTTCATGGCTCCAAACATCATCAGAAGCTAATGCATAAACATCAAGAGTATGCTGGCCATTAATGTTAGGAAGGCCTGTTAGTTCTGTTTGATTATCTCCTAAATCCCACGAATAGAAAGCTTGGGTAGGTTCTTCACTAAAGTAAATTTCGGGAAGTGTATCAGGTTGTGATGTACTTCCATTTCCAATAGCTCGAATAGCTATTTCAATAGGACCTAAATACGGCAGTTGGTAATTATAACCCACAGCACCGTTTAGTTTGATTGTGGACATGTTTACGTGACTATAACTGGAATTGATTCGCATATAGTGATAATATGCATCTCCCCAGTAAGTATCGTAAGGTGGCGCTCCGCCTCCACCAGATATTAGGTGCACCAACCCATTAACAGTAAGTCTGTCGAAAAGGTGATCATGACCAGATATGTATGCGGTCACATTATGATCTTCAAAGAGCTGCTGAAGTCTAGCACGCTCTGTCGGATTGCTATCAATTGAATCACCGATGTGACTCAACGGATACATCGGGCGATGACCAACGACATATTTTATTGCGCAATCGGTGGATTCCAAGTCATTAACGAGCCAGGTGTATTGTGTTCCAGTAATTCTTCCCTCTAGGTGTTGTTCCTCGGTATCCACGATTGAAAAGTGCGTACCCGCATAGTCAAACGAAAAGTATGTTGAGGATTCGTTATAATGTACAAATGCATCAAAATAGTATTCTAACCTCAATGTACCAGTTTTTGCTCCAGTATCATGATTTCCAAGGGCTCCATAAATTGGCGCATAATGACCGATTGAGTCACTTATGTTTGTAAATGCTTTCCAACCCGCGAGATTATACGCATCATCTGCGCGAACATCAAGAACATAATCTCCAGTCATTACTACTAGGTGGGGTTCCTCAGTTATAATCAGTTGAGCCAGTTGCTTGAATTCTTCAGGTTGAATATAGCTAATGGTTGAAGGTCGATTGTCACCAATAACAATCATCTTGAATTCTTCTCCGTCAGGAGGTGCGGTTCTGAAATGATAAATTGGACTTTCTGTATTGTTTGAAACCACTTTGTAATAATACTTGGAATTAATATCTAATCCCACCAATCCGACCCTATGATCTGTATCAAGAGTAGTGTTCACTACAGAATCAGCTACAGATTCGTTCAGTCCGTACCAAACTGTAGCATTAGTCATTTCATCAGTTCGCCAAAATACCAAAGCAGATTCGTTTGTTACCAGATTAATGGTCGGACCCCTGACAAAAAACGGGTCATCTGCTAATACTACCTGTGAATGAGGTGTTGGAATTTGACTATCACCATTAAGCATCATCGTAAAGGGGATAGGGCTAACAAGAATAACTAACAAAATAAGAGAGTAAGAATTCACACGCACTTATTTCACCAATAGTTCAGTATTTATTATATCTATTAAAGACTTGGTTCACGCTGATAGATTTCGGACCAGAAACTAGAAGTGAAACTCCCTAGGCAAAGCTTCATATTGGCAGAGCATTGGAAAACAAAGTGGTGACGCACCGTGGTATATACATGTCATAGCTGTCATAGAGAAGTAACTCCAGAGGGTTTGAAGACCTTGCCAGGTGTCAAGTGTCCATATTGTGGAGGCAGGATTCTATACAAGGTTCGCCCACCAGTCGTCAAGCGTGTTAAAGGCACTTGATTGTGGATTTCTTGTCTAGGTCCATGGGCTGTAGAGAAAGATTATCGTTGCAGCCATTGAACCTAAGAATATCAGTACAAAAATCAGAGAGATTATTTTTTTCCGGGTCTCACGTTTCACAGTTATTCCTCCAATTCACCAGTTAGTATCTTACCCAGTCTTGTTAATTCTTCGGTTCCTCTTATTTCACGATCAAAGAGAGGTACCTCTGTTAGGTCCTTATCGGAATACAGCTCTCCGATATCTTTGAGATTATTTTGTTGCATTTCATACCGTTTGGAACAGAATTTGCATGTGGGATTCGGTGGTACTAGTTGGTTGACAACGATTTTGTTTGCAGGTATATTCCACTTCTTCAGGCTTAACAACAATCGTTGAGTTTCAAATACAGCCATTGCTTCGGGAATCATGACTACGACGAACTGGGTAATATCTGGATCTGAAAGCTGGTCACTAGCGGCACGAATCTTCTCTTTAGTTTGTTGCAGCATCTCCCAGGAGTTATCTTCTTGTTCTGCACCACCGAGCATGCTTCTCAGGCCACCCATCATGGAGCTGAGCCTCTGACGAAGAGTGAGCATCTTTCCAAGCCAACTATCAAGCAAATCAGGCAATTCCAAGAGCTTCAATGTATGCCCTGTTGGTGCAGTATCAAAAATAACACGGTCATATGATGAATCCTCAATGAACTCCAGTATCTTACCAAAGGCCATTGCTTCATCAGATCCAGGGGGAGCCATACCTGTCATATCACCCATAAGAGATGCAGCCATCTCCGTTCCTGGACCCATAGAGCTCTCTCCAAGAACTTTCTGAAAATCTTGCATGCCTTTCTCTGTATTGATCTCCATACCCCAGAGGTTCTTGAAACCTTCAATAGGAATCACTTCACCTCCAGAGAGGTCCTGATCAAAACTGTCACTAAGACTATGAGCAGGGTCAGTGGAGAGTACAAGTGTTCGAAATCCTCGATTAGCAGAGAGTACGGCCATAGCACCTGCACAGCTGGTCTTTCCAACACCTCCTTTCCCACCTGAAAGGATGAATTTGACGGAGTCATTGTAAACTATGTCTGCAAGAGTCATGAATAAGCCTCATGATGGTCGAGGATGACTAATCCCTAATAATCCTTCCATAGGTTAAAGAGGACACCAACACCATTTGGAATGATATTAAACAGTTTAGGGACATTCAGCAAAAGTTATTGAGTATTTCTAACAGTATTTGGCAGTAGAGGATTGAGGTAAAGAAATGTCGTTCCCACAAGTAAGAACTACAGCATTGGAGTTTCCATCAACGATTTTAGGATTTTTAGGAATAGAGGTGCCAGAGGGTCTTATGCCTGCAAATCAGGAACTCTTGCAGAAGTTCAACGCAAAAGCTGTGGTTATGGTTGTCATTGATAATTTCGGACTGTTTGAAGCTGTTGTCTATAAACCAGAAGCATTGATTAAAAACATGGAAGCACTAGCAGTCATTGAAACAGAGGACCCATATGCAGTACCCTTAATCAATACACTACTACATGGGCCAAGTCAAGACTTCCACTTGATCAATTTTATAAAATCATCCGGGAAGATCATACGTGTCATATGTAGAGAGCAGGATATGTCCAATTTCGGTTTCGAACCTGGATATACTGTTAATCCTCATGATGATATGGCAACATATATCGAATCAACCAAGTACATCTTCAAGAGCGAGTTGCTATATCTTCACTTTCTTGATTTTGAGAGCTTGTATGCGCAGTATGGACATAGGACTCCTCCAAAGACACTCCTAGAAAAGATCGTTCGTCGAACAGATAATTGGATTAAAGTCCTATTTCGTCAAGCTAGAGATGATACATTATTCATCATTATTGGAAATCATGGTAGACATCCCATCCCCCTCAATTATGAGGGTAAGCTAGCAGAGTGGAGAAATGCTAACGCTCCAATAGCTATAATGTTCCAGAAACGTAGTGAATGATTACGATAAGAAAGCTGGAAATCCAAATATTATCGCGATTACTGCCAGGACCAAACAAAGTTTCCAGAAGTTAACTTTTCTAGCTAATCGTAAAAGAAACTCAATTGACAGTAAGCCAACAATGAACACAATTGCTTCCATAAGAATCATATCTACAAGTGAAACACTTGAAAGACTTGCACTTCCTGTAACAATTTCTAACGCAAGAATTCCAAGCACTGCAGGAATACTCATCAGGAAGCTAAATCGCAAAGCAGTTTCTTTGTCTACTCGTTGCATCAATAGTGAAGAAACTGTGACTCCTGAACGACTGAGTCCAGGGAGAACAGCTGAACCTTGAACAAGACCAGTGACAAGTGCTTCTCTGTCTGTAACATCTCGGGTTTCTAGTTCTTGTCCACTTTCAATAGTCTGACGGGTGGGTAGATACAAAACTACAGCAGTAACTAAGAGAAGGCATCCTACAAGAATATTCAACAATGTACCTTGGAACAAAGAGATATTGTTCTTGAGAAAAATGTAGAGGGGGATAGCAGTTACAGTAGTTCCTATTGTCGCAAGAATAAGACGTTTCAAAAGAACTCTATCTTTGAAAATCAGTAGGTCTCGGATTATCTTGGGATATCGCACTATGACAGCTAATGACGTACCAAGATGAAGCCAGACAACCAGAGAAAGTATCTCATTTGAATCAAGAGATGTGAAATTGACGATGTAGAATACTAACTGCCCTTCACTACTGATTGGTAACCATTCAGCAAGACCCTGAATAAGTGCAACTATAATCTGCCATAATTCCATCAGGTAAATCCTCATTGCAAGCCATGTCCAGAAGAATTAAAAAGATATTTCATGAAATTTCTTGTACATAGAACTGTGAATAAGTTAGACAATTATCACCAGAACAGCATATTGGTTAGCTCGATTTTTCAATAGCAAAAGCTATGCTATAAATTATTTCTCAAGTTCGTTATACTTTCTCATTGAGGGAATTCTAGAGAATCCAAAGGACTCTGAGTCGGCAATTCTTGTCTGTCTGGATGAGAGTCCGTCTGATGTGATGCGGGAAGCCTCTGCTTTTGGATGGAATCTTCAAAGACTGATGGATCTTAAACAACTGATAATCATTGATGCCTTTTCTGGGCGATTGGGACTCAAACCAAATCTCGAACTTGCTGTACCAATAGGTAAGTTCAGTATTGATGAAGAGATTCGACTAATAACTGAAGCTAAAGAAGAGATAAACGCACAGCGCCTAGTAATAGATTCAATCTCAGCACTTCTTGATGGAATGGAAGGAACGAAGCGGAGAAAAGGCGTTCTTAATCTGACAGCAACCCTTACACGACTCTCCCTGACAACTATTCTTACTTCTGAGTTAGAGCAGGCTGGAGTAGGAGTGGAACGTTACACATCTCATGGAGTAATCAGATTAGGCTATGATGAAAAAGATAAGATCGTAGGTAGTAGACTTCGAATCGTCAAGATGCGTGAGACCATGCACTCGATGGATGTGATTCCCTATGAGATTACGGTCAAGGGAATTGAACTAAAGGTATGAAATAACCGTTGATTGACCTCAAATTCGCTTCAGATACGCAAATAACTCTGAAGAACTCTCTGTCAGAAATCTTTTGATATAATATTATAATAACGAGGTATTATATAGTTCTACGGAATATGACTATTGAATAACCTTGTCACTTCGAGGTCCACTGTATTCACTGAAAACTCACTTGAAGGAGTTACTTGAAACACATCATATCAGATTAATAAATATCAGGAACCAGAAGTCATTCTCAACCACAGCCTGCTACGAACTCTTCTATGAAACCAACTTTGAAAACTGGCAGATTGAGAATATCATTACAGAGTTGGTTCACCTATGGCCAACAGTGGATTTTGAGGTTGATGTAGACTCATACACAGTTGACAAAGTCAACAAGGTCATCAGGAAGCATATTCGAACGAGATTCAAGCACAGAATACTTCTGATGGTGACTCAATCTGAATTACCTGTGAAGACCTGATTCAAATGCTGGATTTATTAGAAACGTCAGAGTAGTGAGGTGTGTAGGAGTTGGAATGAGTCAAGATGGACACACAACCAGTTTTTTGCAACATGCCCTCATTACATATAACTCCCCCTCCTACCACAAGAGCTCTACTGTCCCTGATCACAC
>Ga0315536_1000793_pt1 | contig 15855 bp, 12 predicted proteins | sample SalMarSW160230MG_FD_203093 | JGI IMG/M metagenome (GOLD analysis project Ga0315536, IMG submission 203093) | Salt marsh sediment microbial communities from the Plum Island Ecosystem LTER, Massachusetts, United States - Salt Marsh Sediment SW1602-30 ... | reverse complement strand
CAATCCCTTTACATTAAATATCTGATTCGTGGCTGGTTTTCTGGTTGTAAGGACCTCCACAAAGGGATCGCCGAAGGCAATCCCTTAATAATAAATATCTGATTCGAGGACGGTTTTCTGATTCTGTGATCAACAAAAAGTGTGAAGGTATTTATACCCGGTTATATGGTAATGTAAAATAGAAACTCGTTCCTTTACCTTCCCGCGATTCAACCCATATTTTGCCTCCAAAAAGTTCAACATAAGCTTTACATATAGACAGCCCCAGTCCGGTACCGCCATATTGTCGCGATACAGTTCCACTGACCTGATAAAATCTGTCAAAGACCCTTTCCAAATGAGCTGCAGGGATACCTATTCCAGTGTCGCTTACGGTAAACTCAAGGGAATCATCCTTAAGGATATAACCAAAATCAATGTGCCCCTGCCTGGTAAATTTCAAGGCATTATTTATAAGATTTGAAAGAATCTGAATTAGTTTTGTGGCATCAGTATTTATTACAGCTTCTTTATCAGGCAAGCCAAGACGCACATTAATAGGTATATTTTGCTCTCTGCCCTTATAACTAAACTGTTCACTCAGGCTTTGAAGCACTGAATTAAGGTTCATTGTTCTGAAATTCAGTTTCACCTGTCCGCTCTCAACATTGGCAATGTCCACAATATCATTAATTATTGAAAGCAGCTGATTACTGCTTTTACCAATAATATCGATATATTGTTGCTGGTTCTTCTTCTCAAGATCAGGTTCGCCAAGCAATGTTGAAAATCCGATAATTGCATTCATCGGGGTACGGATCTCATGGGAAATATTATGTAAAAATGCTGTTTTTAAACGGTCATTTTCTTCTGCTTTTTCTTTTGCTGCAATTAATTCAGTCTCAGTCTGCTTTCGTAAAGTGATATCTTCAATCATAACCAGGAAAAACTGAACCTCATCATTATTATTACGTATAAGACTCACAGTTGTAGATCCCCAGATAATGGATCCATCCTTCCTGATATATCGCTTTTCTGTCTGATATACCGGCATTTCCCCTGCAACCAGCTTAAGCAGTGATAACTCATCTTCCACAATATGATTTGGGTGCGTAAAATCCTTGAATGTAAGCAATTTAAGTTCACTTTCTTCATATCCCGTCATTTTACAGAATGATAAGTTAGCTCTGACTATCTCAAAATCTTTAGCCGTTATAAGCATGCAAAAGGGACTTTCTTCAAATATTTTCCTGAATTTTTCTTCGCTCTCTTTAAGTGTATTCTCTACACTTTTTCGTTCCGTTATATCCCTACCTATGGTCTGGAAATACTTTGATCCTTCAATATTAACAACTCTTACACTAACTTCAACAGGGAAAACTGTATTATCCCTGCGCTTATGAAATGTTTCAAAAGTGGCGTATTCATTTTCTTCTACATATTCAAGTTGTTGTGATATCTGTTTTACTGCTTCAGGAGCTCTTATATCTTCGAGCTTCATTCCTATAAACTCATCCCGTTTATACATGTATGTCTCCAGGGCACGATCATTCGCTTCTACAATTCTTAAGTCTTTATCTATCAGGAATATAATATCGTTGGCAAATTTCAGTATATAATCGAAATGCTTAATAAGTGCAAGCCTGTTTAATTCGGCCTCATATTTTTCGCGATAGAACCTTGCCCTCTGATTCCAGGAAAAGAAACCTAAAAATAAACCCAGAGCCAGAATAAAAAGTATTATTATAATTAAAACCATCTTCATCCGGGTTCTCAGAGAAGAAATGATCTCCTCCCTGTCAATCTTGGCTACCATATACCACGAGGTTCCCGGAATTTTTTTCATTGAGGCTACTACTGGGACATTCCTGTAATCGATGCCATTTATTGTGCCTTCTATGCCCTGGACCGCCATGGCTGCCGGCAACCTCTCCGTTGAAACCGGTTTCCTCAGGAGCAATTCAGTGTTTTTAATATGCCGCAATTCGTTAAGAAAAATAATATCATTCCCATCCTTCCTTAAAAGAAGCGTTTCAGCAGTTTTGCTCGAGGTAGGCCAGGATTGTATCAAAGGATACAGAACTTTTGAAGGATCCACTATAAGATCAAGTAACCCGGCTACAAATGAACCATCTGCGTTAAAATCAACCAAGGGAACCAGCAGATCAAGATGCACATATTTCACGGAGCCGGTTTTGTTAAGATCAGTGAGGGTGATTCTTCGATCTTTAATAATATCAGGAAGTAATGGTTCAATAAAATCTTCAGGCACTTCATCAAGTACAGGATAGGAAAGTTTGACTGAACCTGAAGTGTCGAGCAACACAACCTCTTTATAATCAAAATTGTCAGTAAGGGATTTAAAAAACTTAAATAAATTATCCTGCATTAAAATGTCTTTTGGATTTTCAAGAAATTTAGAGATCATTTTAACCAGTAGTGTATTTTCTCCAAGAAAACTGGCATTCCCCATCCTGTCCAGCCTCCACTGTGTGATCTGTCTGATCTTCAGGTCAGAGATAGCCGACATTTCCTTCTGAGTTTCAGTTAAAAGGATTTTCTCCTGATTTCTGTAATATAAATAACCACCAATAATAACAACTGATGAAACTATAAAAAAGAGAATGATCAAATACCATGGATCAGGAGGTTTATGTTGGTGTAAATTCATTCTTCTTCCAGGTTATTTAATTAGTCAGGGGTTAACTCCTCTCTCTTTTTTTATAAGAGAAGCTATAATCGATATCGCCAGAATTGAAATAATAATAGCGAGTGACAGTAATATCGGAATTTCAATATCAAAATATGCTATCAGCATTTTTACACCAACGAAAGACAGAACAAATGCCAGTCCTATTTTCAGATAGCGGAAATATTGTATAATACCTGCAATGGCAAAATACAGGGAACGTAACCCGAGTATAGCAAATATATTTGATGTATAGACAATAAAGGGATGCTTGCTTATTGCAAGTATAGCCGGAATACTGTCAAAGGCAAAGATAAGATCTGAAGATTCAATTATAAGAAGTACCAGAAATAATGGCGTAGCATATAACCTGCTGTTCTTCCTGACAAACAACTTATTTCCACTTAACGTTTGGGATACCGGCAGAAACTTCCTGAAAAATCTTACAATTGCATTCTTTTCCGGATCAGCAACAGATTCTTTTTTAAATAACATTCTCACTCCTGTAAAAACCAGGAAACCCCCGAAAATTATGACAATCCAGTGGAACCGGTTTATGAGGGTAACCCCTGCAAAAATAAATAACCCTCTCATTATAAGTGCTCCAATTATGCCCCAGAACAAGATTTTATGCTGATATGCATCCTTAACAGCAAAATAGGAAAAGATGAGTATAAAGACAAAAATATTATCAACACTTAAAGAATATTCAATAACATAACCTGTGAAAAATTCCAGGGCCCGGGTATGACCAAAACCCGGATCGAAGTAAATAAAAACATTAAAGATGAGAGCCAGTGCTATCCACACACCGGTCCATATAAATGCTTCCTTAACTGATAGCTTATGTAATTTCTTATGAAAGACTCCGAGATCAAGTGCAAGCATCAGAAAAATGAAGATATGAAATCCTATCCAGAAATAGATGCTTGTCCCCATAATCAAAATATTAGTACACAAACTTATAAAAATATTTAAAGAACATACTTTCTGGATTGGCTAGAAAAATACTATTCCATATACTTCGTTTACCTTTATTTCACCGGGAAAAAACATTTTACCGGGTGTGAATATTTATTATCTATCTCCGGAATGCCATCTCCGTTTGTATCTTTCATGGCTTTAAGAAATTCAATGAGGGCCAGCCACTCTTTTCCCTCCTGTACTCCATCTTTCTTGCTGTCCATATCTATAACAGCATTTCTCATATCTGTTACTCTGTTGCCTTCAAAATCTTTGGGTACAACATTTATCAAGCCAAAACTCATTTTTTTAATTATCCCGAAGAAATCAAGCATATAGGAATTTGCAGTTACAGAGTACAGAGTTTTGTTCTTCCTTGAGAAATCAACATTTACTGATTTACCATCAGGATGAATAATTTCAATTTTTCTGATCTTCCTGAGTAACCCTTTTTCAGGATTATATTCAACACGAATACCTGAGTAGTAACAATAATTATCGGGTTTCGATTTATAGGCAACCTGAAGTATTTCAAGAATACTTTTCAACTCTTTCCCGGTAACATATAAACGGGAAAGAGGATAACCAGGGACATCATCTTTTCCTGAGCCGAGCGACATCACCTTGAAAATATCGGGTGTTTCCTCTATTCCGGGAGCAATTTTATCACGAATTACCCCGGCAGCAACCATACTTACATAGGTTCCTTTTTCATTATGATTATTTACATAATATCTTATGGCATCTGCAACGAGGGGCCCGAGGTTACTACCTTTGAAATCGCCTGTTTCATTTCCTTCCAATTGAAAATCTGTTTCAGCTACCTTCATATCGTAAGTCATACCGAGAGGATGGAGGATCTCAGAAGTTATCTTTTCTTTCTGCTCTTCAATAAGTTTATTAATATGTTTGTCACCCATTATTTTATCATCAACAGGAATTAACCTGTAACTTTTTACTTTTAATCTGCCACCTGAATAAATTAATGAAAGACGGCCTACAAACTGTCCGTATGCTCCGGTCTGGACTATAGGAATACCATTGACCATAACAGGCTGATCAAGTCTGGTATGTGTATGCCCGCTAATTATTACATCAATTCCCTTAATTTTCTTTGCAAGTTCTACATCCTCGCCTTCCCATTTTCCATCTTTGCCTTTTGCCACACCTGAATGCGAAAGACATATAATAATATCACATTTATCGTCCCTGAGCTCCTTCACCATTTTCTTTGCAAATGATCTTTGTTTTGAAAATGTCACAGGTGTAGCACCCGGAGAATCATCTACTGCATCTTTACCCAATAATGAAAAGAAACCTATTTTAATACCATCTCTTGTCATAATCAGTTTCCTGCTTATTACTTTATCCGTATAAAGTTTTTCAAGTGCATCATCCCTTTTGTCATTTTTGTCAAACACCGTGTTGCCAATCAATAAAGCAGGAATCTCTCCTCCCCTGACCGAACTGGTTATTAATTCTGCCAGTTTTTCAGGCCCGAAATCAAACTCATGGTTTCCAAAGCATGTGACATCATAGCCCATTGTTTTCATCAATCTCAGCTGAAAACCTGTTTCCACTTCAAGTGAATGGAAGAGTGTTCCCATAAGAAAATCGCCTGCGTCCACAACCAGTGTCGTCCCTTTGTTTTTTCCCTTTTCTGACTCTATTATTGCCGCTATCCTGGCAAAACCGCCAACAGTACTGTCATCATTCACTGAAAGAGGAGTATATGCCGATTCAGGAGCAAATCCTATCAAATGGGAATGAAGATCGTTTGTATGCAGGATCGTAATCTCCTTCTCATTCTGTGCATTAAGGCTGAAAACAATTATAAGTAAAAGAAGGATGAATGATACTCTTTTCATCTGTAATACATTTAGTTGTTTGCAAAACTAAGTAATAAATACCAGATTAATTCCGGCATGATCTAAATGCATGGTAAAATATTATCAACCACTTTTAGTACGTCAGCCACTATAAAAGTACTGCCGCCAATAAATATCATGTCATTCTCCCCTGCATTCTCCTGCGCATTAACCAGTGCAGTTTTAACATCAGGATAGCATTTGCCGTACAAGCCATATTTTGAAGATTCATCCTGAAGTATCTTTTCATCAAGAGCCCGTGGCACCGATGCTCGTGTAAAATAATAAACGGCATCGGCAGGGAAAAGAGGCAATACCAGGTTAAGATCCTTATCATTTACAAATCCTATTATGATGTGCAGATTCGACTTATTAATTTTATTTATCTGATCCATTACATATTTCAGTCCTTCCCTGTTATGACCCGCATCACATATAGTTATTGGGCTACGGTTTATAATTTGCCATCTTCCTCTGAGTCCGGTATTGATAACTACATTACTGATCCCATCTTTGATATTATCATCTGAAAATCTGAAAATACCCTTAAGCTGAGCAAATACTGCATACACTGCTTTCAGATTTACTTCCTGGTAATCTCCGGTAAGAACAGTTTTACCTTCAAATTCCTGATGAGTAATAAGGTCGGTTATTTTATATTTCCTCTCTTCTGAAAAACCGGAGGATTCATCAAGTTTGCAAATAAACCTTTTATCAGCAAAATATATTTCTGACCCTGTTTCCTCTGCTTTTGAAATAAATATATTTTCCGATTCCGGTTGTGTCTCACTTATTATTACAGGTCGGTGCACCTTAATAATACCTGCTTTTTCAAATGCAACTTTTTCGAGAGTATGTCCTAACAGGTCCAAATGATCATGTCCTATATTTGTTATCACGGATAAAACCGGATCTATAATATTCGTTGAATCCAGTCTTCCTCCGAGTCCCACTTCAATCACTGCAACCTCCACTCCGCATTTTGCAAAAAAATCAAAGGCCATTGCTACCGTCATCTCAAAAAAAGAAGGTTTCAGTGATTCAATAAAGGCCTTATGCTTTGTAACAAATGTTATAACTTCCTCTTCAGATATCATATCACCATTAACCTTTATTCTTTCGCGAAAATCCTTCAGGTGCGGAGAAGTATATAAACCGGTAAGGTAGCCTGCTTCCTGCAGAACCGACGCAATCATATGAGAAACAGATCCCTTCCCATTAGTTCCTCCTACATGGATAGTACGATATTTAAAATGGGGATTCCCAAGGTAATTATCCATAAGAATGGTATTGTCCAGGTCATTCTTATAGGCAGCTTTACCTATCCTGTGGTAGGCAGGCAGCTGGCTGAGTAAAAAGTCTATGATCTGTTGATAAGTCATTTGGTGCTGGGTGCTGGGTGCTGGGTACTGGGTGCTGGGTACTGGGTGCTGGGTGCTGGGTACTGGATTCTGGGTATTTGGTTCTGGGTATTTGGTTCTGGGTTTCTGGTTCAGAGTTAATAATTTGTGGTACAGGATGCAGATTTCAAGATGTTTAGTTAATATTATATTGCCCAATAACTCTGTTGTAAAATCAGTTATTAAAACAATTTAACAAACTTACTAATTAGATAACACATTATACCTGAATTTAGTTATTTTTACAAGTCATAATTTTAAGGAGAGTTTATTTTTAAACTTCTGATTATTAATAGTATAACAATGATGAAGAAACACAACAAGAAACTTTTTATTATAGATACAAACGTTTTGTTGCACGATTATAAATGCATTTACAATTTTGAAGAAAATGATGTTATCATTCCTATTGTTGTTCTTGAGGAGCTGGATAAATTCAAAAGGGGCAATGATCTGATCAATTTCCATGCACGCGAATTTACGAGGGAGCTTGACAAACTATCGGGAGATTTTCTTCTTACTGCCAATATTCCGTTAGGAGACAATCTCGGAAACCTCCATATTGAAACAGGTAAAGACTTCTCAGAGAAGGTGAATGAATCATTCCCCGAGCGTACGGCAGATCACAGGATTCTTGCCATAGCCGAATATGTTCGAAGTTCAAACAAGGATAAGACTGTTGTACTGATTACAAAGGATATCAATCTCAGGATGAAGGCCAAGTCGCTTGGCATTATTGCTCAGGATTACGAAAATGACAAAGTTGCCAACATTGACGATCTCTACAAGGGCATTAGTATTATGGAAGGTGTTGACCAGAGCCTGATAAGCAAATTATATGAGTTGCCCGAGGGAGTTAATGCCGAGGAATTCAAGCTGGAAAAGGATATGAAAGGTCACCAGTTCTTTATCATGAAGAATAACGGATCAAGTGCACTTGCACATTATAATCCAGTCAACAAGATGCTTAACAGGGTGATCAAGCAAAACACATATGGTATTGACCCGCGAAATGCTGAACAGACCTTTGCAATAGAAGCTCTGTCAAACCCTGATGTTCAACTTGTTTCACTAACAGGTAAAGCAGGTACCGGCAAAACACTGCTCGCCCTTGCGGCTGCACTGCAACAACACAAGAGGTATAAACAGATTTTCCTTGCACGTCCGATTGTTCCCCTGGCTAACCGCGATCTCGGATTTCTCCCCGGGGATGTAAAAGAAAAGATGGATCCTTATATGCAGCCATTGTACGATAACCTCACTGTAATAAAACATAAGTTCAGTCACCAGAGTCCTGAATTTCTAAGGATAAATGATATGATGAAAGAGGATAAACTGGTAATTACTCCGTTAGCCTACATAAGAGGTCGAAGCCTTTCCAGCATCTTCTTTATTGTTGACGAAGCACAGAATCTTACTCCGCACGAAATAAAGACTATTATTACCAGGGCCGGGGAAGGAACCAAGATGGTATTTACAGGTGACATTGAACAGATAGACTCCCCGTATCTCGATACTGCTTCTAACGGATTAAGCTACCTATCGGATAAAATGAAAAACCAGGATATCTTTGCTCATGTTAATCTTGTAAAGGGAGAAAGAAGCTTTCTTGCTGAACTTGCCAGTAAATTACTTTAACTAAATCTTTAAATCATGAAAATCAGAATGATCCAGTATGCATCTATTTTAATAGTTGCTCTTATGCTGATTCCAGAAGTTGCAATTGCCCAGAGTAAAGACAAAAAAAGCAAAAGCAGCAAAAAACAAAAGAGTGACAGAATAATGCTTTTTAACGGAAAAGATCTTAAAAACTGGGTGTTTAAATTACAGGATCCATCTGTTGATCCCGTCACAGTTTTTACAGTCAATGATGGTGTAATAAGGATTTCAGGAAGTCCGTTCGGGTACATGCGAACAAAGAACAGCTACTCTGACTACCAGCTTCATGTAGAATGGCGCTGGCCTGGAGAGCCTTCCAACAGTGGTGTTTTTGTGCAGGTCCAGGAACCTGATACTATTTGGCCTAAGTGCATTGAATGTCAGTTAAAAGCAGGTGATGCAGGGGATTTTATATGTATGAATGGCGCCGACATGAATGAAAGGACAGATAAATCAAAAATGATGGTATCTAAATTTGTCGACTCATCTGAAAAACCGGATGGGGAATGGAACAAACTGAAAGTGATATGCAAAGCAAATATTATTGAAGTTTATGTCAATGGAGTTCTGCAGAACAGAGGTACAAATGTATCGGTTACCAAAGGTCACATCTGCCTTCAAAGTGAAGGAAAAGAAATTGAATTCCGGGATGTTTACCTTACCGAGCTAAAGAAATAAATAAGATAAATATTTAATAATTGACTTATTGAATCTTATCGTCACGGATCCCCGATAGCAAAAAAAATGAATCCGGTAAAGAAAAAAGTAGCATTTCATACTCTCGGCTGTAAACTCAACTTTGCTGAGACATCAACTATCTCAAGATCATTTCCGGGGGATAAATTCGAAAGAGTGCCTACAAGTGACAAAGCTGACATTTATGTTATTAATACATGTTCGGTCACCGATTCTGCTGATAAAAAATGCAGGCAGGCAATAAAAAAATTTATTAGCTTGTCGCCGGATGCTTTTATCGCGGTTATAGGATGCTACGCCCAGTTAAAACCACAGGAAATATCATCCATTCCGGGAGTCGACATCGTTCTTGGCACAAATGAAAAGTTCAATATTTCTGATTATATTACCAGTTATGAGAAAAAAGCCGGCGCCGAGGTACATTCCTGCGAGCTGGCATCTTCAGATGGTTTTAATCAGGCCTATTCAATAGGCGATAGAACCCGCTCCTTTCTGAAAATCCAGGATGGTTGCGACTATGCATGCTCATATTGTACAATACCAATGGCCAGGGGTCGCAGCCGGAATCCGGAAATTTCAACACTGATAGGAGAAGCAAAGAAAATTGCAGAAGGGGGGGTTAAAGAGATCGTATTAACCGGTGTTAATATAGGTGATTTCGGCAGATCAACGGGTGAATCATTTTATCTGCTCATAAAAAATCTTATTGCAGTTAACGGAATTGAAAGGTACAGAATATCATCAATTGAACCAAATCTCCTCACTGATGAGCTTATAGACCTTACAAAGCAGAATTCTAAAATTCTTCCGCATTTTCACATCCCCCTGCAAAGCGGAAGTAACAAAATTCTGGGTCTGATGCGAAGGAGGTACACGCGGGAATTATTCGCATCGAGGGTAAGAATGATCAGGGAAAAGCTTCCCCGGGCAGGTATAGGAGCTGATGTAATTGTTGGTTTCCCGGGAGAATCGGCCGCTGATTTTGAGGACACGTTTTCTTTCCTGGAAAATACTCCGCTCTCCTATCTTCATGTTTTTACATTTTCGGAAAGGCCTGATACTATAGCTGCAAATCTTCCGTTAAAAGTTACCCACGTGGAAAAAGAGAAGAGAAGTAAGAGATTAATTAAACTGTCAGAAAAGAAAAGTCTGGAGTTTTATAAATCCAACACAGGACAGATAACCGATGTTTTATTCGAAAGAACCCAAAGTGATGGATCAATAACTGGTTTTACACCGAATTACATAAGAGTGGAATATCCCTGGCAAAAAGGTCTTGCCGGCCACATAAAATCAGTAGTACTTAAGAATGTGTCACAATCCGGCAGAATGAATATTGAATTAATTAACTGACTTATGATCAACCTGAAAAGTATTTGTATTGAAATTGAAAATGCTGCTCGCGAAACAAGCAAATTTATTCTTAGGGAATCTGAAGTGTTTGATATCAACCGTACAGAAAAAAAAGGACACAACGATTTTGTAAGTTACGTTGATAAAGGTGCTGAAAAAATGCTTGTGGAAAGATTAGGAAGACTTCTGCCTGAAGCAGGTTTCACCACTGAAGAAGGGACTTCAATAAAAAAAGGATTAAAATACTGTTGGGTTATTGATCCCCTGGATGGTACTACCAATTTTCTTCATGGATTTCATCCATATGCTATTAGTATTGGCCTCATGGAACATGATGATGTTGTTGCAGGTGTTGTTTATGAAGTCAGCGGAAATGAAATCTTTACAGCCTGGAAAGGCGGAGGGGCATGGCTTAATGGCAATGCAATACATGTTTCAAAAGTATCCCGGGTATCTGACAGCCTTTTAGCCACAGGGTTCCCATACAATAACTTCAGCCTTCTTACTAAATACATGGATTGTCTTACTTATCTTGTGCAGAACACTCATGGCATTAGAAGACTAGGCTCGGCTGCAGTTGACCTTGCCTATGTTGCATGTGGAAGATTTGAAGCATTCTATGAATATGACCTTCATCCGTGGGACGTTGCAGCAGGTACGATTCTTGTAAGAGAAGCAGGAGGCAAGGTGAGCGATTTCTCAGGTAACGAAAAAAATATTTCAGGAGACGAACTTATTGCAGCAAACCTGATGGTTTACCCGGAACTTCAGGAAATTCTGCATAAATTTATGAAGACTTAGAATTTACCTTGATATGGGAGCTGTTCTATATTATATATTTTACGGAATAATCTGGATAATAACATTACTCCCGCTGGGTATTCTGTATATTCTTTCCGATTTAACTTTTCTTTTACTCTATTACTTCCCCTCTTATCGGAGAAAAGTAGTCGGAACCAATCTTAAGAATTCATTTCCTGAAAAGTCAGACAAAGAGCTGAGTGCTATTGAAAAAAGATACTACCGGCATCTTTCAGATCTTTTTATAGAGACTTTCAAGCTTATCCATATGTCTGAAAAACAACAGCTAAGGAGATTCACTTACTCTAATCTTGAAATAATTGACCGACTTCGCAAGGAAAATCGTGATATTGTAGCTCTACTTGGGCATTACAACAACTGGGAGTGGCCGACACTTCTTCCGCAGTTCATGAAATACATAACTGTAATAATCTATAAACCTCTGCAGAACAAATATTTCAACAATTTTATAAATGAGCAACGATCTAAACACGGTATTGTCTTAACTCCTATGTCGCTGATAATAAGAGAAATATTAAGTTACAGACAAAAGAAGATAAATACCCTTTCTGTTTTCATTTCCGATCAGACACCGGCAAAAGGTGACATCAAATTCTGGACACCTTTTCTTAATCAGGATACTCCGGTTTTTACCGGTGCTGAAAAAATCGCTGCAAAATATGATATGGCTGTTATCTTCTTTCATATTCAGAAAATAAAACGCGGATATTACAACCTTAACATTGAGCTTCTCTTTGATCATACTGCAGGACTTCCTGAACATACGATAACAGAAGCATTCACTAGGCGTCTTGAAGAGGTGATAAGAGAGAAACCTGAATACTGGTTGTGGAGTCATCGCCGCTGGAAGCACAAAAGAACGGTTGCAAATGAATAAAACGGCAATTGTTATATTAAACTGGAATGGTCTCGGGTACCTGAAATTATTCCTGGGAACAGTTATCAGAAATTGCCATGACTCTGAGGCGGTAATTTATGTTGCAGATAATGGTTCTACCGACGGGTCGCCGGAATGGGTTGAAGAGAATTACAAGGAAGTCACTCTTATCAGGTTAGATAAAAATTATGGATTCGCCGGAGGCTACAATCTTGTACTTAAACTAATTAAAGCCAAGTACTTTGTCCTGTTGAATTCAGATATTGAAGTTACTGACGGATGGCTTAAACCGCTTGTAAATTTCATGGATAAGAATCCTGATGTTGCTTCCTGTCAGCCTAAAATACTCTCTTATCACCATAAAGATCATTTCGAATATGCAGGAGCGGCAGGAGGTTTTATCGACAAGTACGGATTTACTTTCTGCCGGGGCAGGATATTTGAAAGAACTGAAGACGACAGAGGACAGTATGACACTTCTATAGATATCTTCTGGTCAAGTGGTGCCTGTATGATAGTTCGCCCGGAAGCCTGGCACAGATGTGGCGGATTTGATCCTGACTTCTTTGCTCATATGGAGGAAATTGATCTTTGCTGGAGGTTTCATAAAGCAGGATACCGTGTCAGCTATATTCATGAATCTGTTGTATATCATGTAGGCGGAGGAGCTCTACCATATGATTCACCATTTAAAACATATCTTAACTTTAGAAACAGCCTGTTTCTGCTATATAAAAACTTACCCGAAAGGAATTTTCACAAAATTATTTTTATAAGAAAACTATTGGATGGACTGGCCGCAATGAGGTTCCTTCTTAAAGGGAAACCGGGCTGTTTTAATTCTGTCTGGAATGCGCACATTGATTATTACAGAGCGCAAAACAAACTCAGGGAAAAAAGAAAAGAGGTTAAAAAACTGGATACTGATGCTTTTCATTCTCCACTTTTGAACAAGAGTATTGTTTTTGAGTTCTATGTTAAAGGGAAAAAGACCTATGACAGTCTGAAAGAGGTTAATAAACTAAAATGAAAAAATCCCAGATGCTAATATTTTTTCTAATAGTACTGACAATTTACTCCCTGGTAAATATCTATATCTTTTATAAAGGGTATTATGCAGTGCCATTTCTTAGAGATCATAGACTTGTATATTCACTTGTTTTCTTCATTTTAGCAGGGATTTTCATTATTGCCAAGATTCTTGAATCGCGGCATTCTTCGGTTATCACTGATGCACTTAATATTGTCGGAGGGTTCTGGCTGGCATTTATGCTATATGGTTTTTTATTCTTTCTATTATCTGATATTGTTTTACTCATGTTAAAAATACCGGGAATAATAAATGGGGAGAACATATTACTTTATCGCAAGTGGTCACTTATAATAACGATTTCATTATCAGCATTATTAATAACAGGTGGTTTTATCAATGCTTTAATACCGGTTGTCAAAGAATATGATATAACAATAAATAAATCTGCCGGTGATATAAAATCATTGCGTATTGCTGCGGTATCAGATATACATCTGGGTAGCATAATAAGAAAAAGGAGCATGAAAAAACTATCGTCAATTCTTCAGAAATTGCATCCTGACATTGTTTTATTGCTTGGAGATATTGTAGATGGCGAAATAGGGCCTGTTCTGAGGGGTGATTTGCTTCAGTATTTTATCTGCCCAAAGTGTGATGACGGTCTTTATGCTATTACCGGGAATCATGAATTCATAGGAGGAGCAAGCCGAACAATTCCATATATTGAAAGCAAAGGAATAAGGCTTTTAAAAGACGAGGTAGTTTCAATTGATGGAGGTATTCAGCTTATTGGAAGGTTAGACAGAGATTCGTACCGTTATTACAGGAAAGAAAGACTGACCCTTGATGAGTTAATGAAACAGGTTGATACAACCAAACCTGTCATTCTGCTCGATCATCAACCCTTCCATTTTGATGAGTCCGTAAAAAATGGCGTTGATCTCGAACTTTCAGGACATACACACAACGGACAGATATGGCCGCTGAATTATCTCACATCTGCTATTTATGAATTAAGTTATGGATACATGAGAAAAGGAAACACACATTTTATTGTATCATCTGGCTATGGTCTGTGGGGTCCGCGTGTCAGGTTGGGAAGCAGGTCTGAGGTCCTTCTGATAAACATTAAATTCAACGGGGGAAAAAAATAATGCTCAATGTTCATTAAAGAAGATCGTATATTTTTTCAAGTCCTACTCCTCTGGATCCCTTAATAAGGATTGTGTAACCGGTTAATGGTTCTTTTTTAAGGAAAGCTTTCAGCTTCTCTACATCATAAAATGATTTGTAACCTGATTTTGAAGATACTTTTTGAAAGACGGGGCCAACCAGAAATACTTTATCCGCTTTGTTGTTTCTGAGAAGATTTAGCAGCTTGCTGTGCTCGATTTCAGACTTGTCCCCTAATTCCAGCATATCACCGAGTATTATCATCTTATTGTCTGCCATAATTTCTGAAAACGATTCAAGAGCTGCCTTCATACTCGTCGGATTGGCATTATAAGAGTCGCAAATAAGAGTGTTGTCTTTTGTATTATTAATCTGCGACCGATTATTTGCAGGCTGGTAATTTTCTATAGCACTTACGATATCGTGCATTTCTACACTAAAAAATAAGCCGGTGGCAATAGCAGCTTTAAGATTTTCAAGGTTAAAACTACCAAATAGGCTGGTGGAAATATTGTATGTTTGGTGATGATATGTGGACGACACGGTGAGATTAAGATCAGAAGAAACGGTTTCCACTGAAAGTTCAATGCCTGTTGGATCGGAATAAGGGACAGCCCTGTTTACATTTTTGAAGATTTTTTCAGTAAGCAACGGGTCCATATCATTATAGAGGGCAATACCATTAACTTTTTTCAGGTACTCATATAATTCTGTTTTTGCCCTTATTACTCCTTCATATGATCCAAAACCCTCAAGATGAGCTGTTCCGATATTGGTTATAATGCCATAATCGGGTTTTGCTATGAGGCATAAGCTTCTTATTTCTCCAATATGATTGGCACCCATCTCGATAATCATTAATTGCGTTTCCGGTGGTGCTGAAAGTATTGTGAGAGGTACTCCTATATGATTATTAAAATTTCCCTGTGTATAGTGAACTTTGTATTTCCTGGAAAGAATGGAGGCAATCAATTCCTTGGTGGTTGTCTTGCCATTTGTTCCAGCTATGGCAAGAACCGGTATATTAAGCTGTTTCCTGTAGTGAGTTGCCAGAGCCTGAAGTTCGAAAAGGCAATCATCAACAAGAACTGTCTTTTCAGTTTCAAGAAGAGGATCATCAATAACTGCCCATGAAGCTCCTTTTTCAAGTGCTTCGGAGGCAAATTTATTTCCATTATACGTTTCACCCCAGAGGGCAAAAAATATATTTCCTTTTCTCACTTTCCTGGAATCAGTTACAATACCAGTTGATTCTTTGAATAGTTTGTATAGAAGGTCTGTTTTCATTTTCTTAAAAAAATGCCTCATTATGATTCATAATGAGGCTTGTTTTTTCAATGAAC
>Ga0315536_1000788_pt1 | contig 15914 bp, 15 predicted proteins | sample SalMarSW160230MG_FD_203093 | JGI IMG/M metagenome (GOLD analysis project Ga0315536, IMG submission 203093) | Salt marsh sediment microbial communities from the Plum Island Ecosystem LTER, Massachusetts, United States - Salt Marsh Sediment SW1602-30 ... | reverse complement strand
CCCAAAAGGAACTGGCGGCGGGAACGGCGTACATGGCTATTTTCTTGGGCGGATATTTTTTGGGCTGGGGTTTGCAGAAATTATTGCTTCTTTTTTAGGATAGTGAAATAACTTTTACCAAATCTTCTTTCGTCGATAACCTCCAACGATGTGTCCTTGATCAATTTTTCCATTTTAAGGTTGTCGCTGTGGAAAAAAGCGATCAGGCCATTAGGCCCGAGTATCTCTTCCAGATTTTTCATGAGAAATGTATGAGAGGTGGTCTGGTAGAAAGGGTCCGCAAAAATGAGATCGTACTTCTTTTCCGTATTGGCTACAAATTTAACGGCATCCCTAAAGTGAAACTCAGCTTTATCCAAAAAATTGCAGCTGGCCAGATTATCAAGAATAGTTTTTTCTGCTTCTTTGTGATTATCCACAAAATCACACCAAGCTGCTTCTCGGCTTAAAGCCTCCAATCCTAAATTCCCACTGCCGGCAAAAAGATCCAAACAGGACGCCCCGCGAACACCATCGCCAATGATGGAAAATAGCGAGCCCTTGGCCACTTCTTGTACAGATCTAAAACCGGGAATAGATGGAGTTTTAAGTTTTATATTTTTGGCTGAACCGGTGGTGATCCTGATCATGGAGATATTGTAGCAGATAGAAAAAAAGTAGAGAGAGGCTCACAAGGCAACGGAAGGGCGAAATCCGCGGATTTTGCATTGTGAGCGCTCTCTCAGTGGCAGGGGTCGGAGTCGAACCGACGGCTTAGAGATCCCTATTCTCCTGTTCTGCCGCTGAACTTCCCTGCCAGTGAAAAACGTGTCAAACATTTATTGTAAAAGAGTGGGCATAGCGGATATTACAGCAACGCACATTTTCCGTCAATTGCTGTCTACGAACCTACCGGACACTCTGTAAATCTTTTCCAGAAGTAAAGGCCTGTTTTCCAGATCAGGAAAGAATTCTTCGGCGTATTTTTTGGCCTTTTCCAGTGTTTCCAGATCAGACAGCCTGGCCACTTTGAACCTCTTAAAACCATGCTGCATGGTGCCATACAGATCTCCGTGACCTCTCATGCTCATATCTATTTCAGCCAATTCCAAGCCGTTATTTAGCTCCTCCAAGTATTTCAAACGTTTATAAGCTGTTCTGTTATGGCTGCCGGTGAAAACAAAGCAGTACCCGGGCTTTTCTCCCCTTCCTACCCTACCCCGCAATTGGTGCAAGCTGGCCAATCCATAGCGGTCGCCGCTCTCAATGACCATGATGGTAGCTTCGGGGATATCTATGCCCACTTCTATGACCGGGGTGGATACCAGAACCCGTACCTCCCCTTTTTCGAAGCTCTCCACCACCTCACGCTTTTGTTTGGAAGTCAGCTTGCCGTGCAGCAACCCCATTTTCACATTCTTGAAAACACCATTTTGCAGACGTTCGAACTCAGCCGTAGCCGCCTTCACGTTTTCCAGATTTTCGAAAAAGGATTCTTCGATGAAAGGGCAGACTATAAAGGTTTGCTCATTTTTTTGCCTGATCCACTCAAAAGCCTTATCACGATTTTTTTCCGCAATGACCTTGGTGGTAATGTTCTTTCTTCTTTGAGGAATAGGCATGAGCTGGGAGATCTCCAGATCTCCGTAAATGGTCAGGGCTAGAGTTCTAGGAATAGGTGTAGCCGTCATGGTCAGTAGATGCGGGGAAAACTTGCCTTCGTTCATCATGACTATCTTGGCCCTCTGCTCTACTCCGAACCTGTGCTGCTCGTCTATCACCACCAGGCCCACGTTCTCAAAATTTTCTTTATATAAAATAGCATGTGTACCTACAATGATGTTTGGCTGACGGTCAGGTTTTTTAGCCGAGGCTGAGGTCAGGGGTTGTATCTCCACTCCCAGCGGTTCCAGAAGGCTTTTGTAGGTTTCATAGTGTTGTTTAGCTAAAATTTCCGTGGGTGCCATGTAGAGCACGTTTTGGCCGTTCAAATAGGTCAGATAAGAGGCCAGCACGGCTACAATGGTCTTTCCGGTGCCTACGTCGCCTTCTAAGAGCCTATTCATGGGTGTAGTGAGGTTCATGTCATGAAAAATGTCCTCCAAAGCCTCTTTTTGTGATGGTGTAAGCTCAAAAGGCAGTTTTTCCATGACTTGCTCCAGTTTTTTCCCATTCTGAGTATCATTAACGATCTTCTTAGCCTCAGATTTCTCTGCCCAGTCATGTTTTCTTTTTTGCACCTTTAAAAGTTCAATAAAAAGCTCTTCCAATTGGAACCTTTTTTTAGCCTGCTCTGCTTCTGTAGGCGCGCCCGGAAAATGAAATGAGTATAGAGCTTGATTAAATTCGGGGAATTTTTCAATTTTTAGTATCTCCGAAGGCAAGAATTCTTCCAAAGCCATGTGCATATCGAACAACTCTTTGACCTTGGTGCGGATCCACTTGGATGATAGACCGCTGGTCTCGGGATAGATGGGCACCAGTCGTCCGGTGTTAATGGTCGTCTCGCCGGCTATTTCAAAGGATGGAGCTATGAGACTGAGCTTGTTGCTAAAGACATTTATCTTGCCACTAAAATTGTATTTTTGACCGGGCCTTAAGGTAGTTTTTAGATAGTGACTGTTGAACCAGATCATGCGCAAACTGCCTGTTTCGTCTTCCACTACGGCCTCGGTCAGGCGCTTGCGGTACCTGGTATAAATGTTTTTTACCGGACCCAGCACACCTTGCACGGTAGCGATCTCGCCCGGCTGGACGTCCCTGATCTTTTTTACTTGGGAAAAATCATCGTAGCGGAAGGGAAAATGGTAGAGCAGGTCCTCGATGGTAAAAATTCCTAACTTAGCCAGCAAAGCTTTATATTTAGGACCAATTTTCGGTACCGCAGCTACCGGATCTGATAGTTCGAGCATGAGTGTATTCTATCAGGTAAAATTTATATATGAGAAAAAACTCTGAATTTTATAATTCTTTGGGCAATTCACTACTAATAACTGCCACCTTGATTGTGGATTTAGTTTACAAAAACAATGTAGATTATCAAAGATTAAAATCATTTTTACTCTACTTGCCTGGCATTTTAGGTGCGGCATTGGTTTATTTGTTACTAATAAAAAGGAAAAACCCTGATCTTTACACAAAAACTATCAAAGCTACAAAAAAAGATTCTAGGCTCTACATTTTTATACTTATATTGTTCCTGGTGGCTCTAGTAAAACGCGAACAATGGAATCTTATGTGGTTGGTAAGCTTAGCTTGGATCTTTCTGATGGTGGATACATTTTACCTGACTTTACTTTACGAAATAGATGGGAAAGGTAGGCAGTACTTGATATTTTTCCTTATCTTTGCAGCCTTGTTCTTTATTGATATTTATAGAGATCCAAATGCCTTTACTGCCGGAGGAAAATTTTTCAGTGTTCATTTCAGGGATCTTAGTACAGTAGAACTCCCTGTCTACAACAAGTTATATATGATCCCCTTTGCTTATCTGGTTTATGTTGATATCAGGAGAATGATTTCTCCCATAAGCTAGAATTTCATTCATTATGGTTAAAGTAGGAGAGCTGAAAATACTCCTGAGTGTTTAAAGGATAGTAAGGCGCTTACATGAAGACCAAAGTGCTAACAAACATAACTCTGCTTTTAATAATAGTCGCAATCTCCTCACTGCGCTCAGAAATGATCTACACTTTTAGAGGATATAACATCCTATTTTTGGAAGCTTATCTGATTGTAATAGTTGCCGGAGACCCCTTACTAAGGATCTATAAGGGTAGTGATTACGCCTATAAAAACTTTATAAGCAGGAGCGTTGGCTTGGTTTATTTTGCCGTGCCTTTTATGCTGGCTTGCATTGGAAGTATTTTACTTACTTACGAATTTAGTGAGGTGCTGAAGTACATTTTTTTGCAATATTTTTACTATGTCCTAATATCCCACCTTATTTTTAGCAATTTATACATCTGGAAAACTACAGATGACGCTCTTTTCAGAGGTTATACAGTAACAGTTTGGTGTATTGTAATAGGAGGTACTTTTGCCACAATTTCTCAAATTGACATTTTTATTGTCTACTACGATAAATTATTGGTTCTTCCAATGCTATACATAACAGTTGCTGATTTTTACAAAGTGCTAAAACAAATATGGCAGAAGTGATGTAGCCAGCAAAGCAATGGTAGCGGCAAAGATAAGGAATTTGCCTATGCTGCTGGGTCTTAGTGCCCGTCTGATCTTTTTCTTGATCAGTTTTTTCTTGGGTATAGGTTTGTCATTGAATTTGGCCATTATTTTATCTTTCCAAAAATTCTTTTTCCTAATTTAATGGTATCACCGCTGGCAAGTTTTACGGCTTGGTCCAGGTCCGAGTATTTTTGGTTATTTACTTCAAAACCTCCCTGTTTAATGATCCTCTTTATTTCCGAAGAAGAAAGTCCGGCACCGGCTTTTTCATTAAGTCTACCGGCTAAATCTACTACCCGCATCTCCCCGCTCAGTTCCAGTTCCACGGCCTCAGATGGTACTTCTCCCTCTTGGACAGTCTTCTCAAAATGCAGTTGCGCTTGTTCAGCCGCTTTTTCTCCTTTGATGATCTTCACGATCTCAAAAGCCATGAACTTCTTGAACTGCATGGGATTAGCTCCGGAACTTATTTGTTTTTCAATTTCACTGATGTCTTCCATGGCGACATCCGTCAACAAAGTCATGCCCTTTATGATGAGTTCGTCAGAGTAAGACATGGCCTTACCGAACATATCCTCAGGCGTGTCACTGAGATTGATGCTGTTGCCTTTGGTTTTGCTCATGGTTACAGCGTTTGGGGCTTCCATCAAAACGTTTGCCCGCACGAATTTTTCTTTATTGAGGTAAGCTTTGCATAGTGTTCGACCCATCAACATATTGAAGATCTGGTCCGTACCGCCTATCTCCATATCAACTTTCATGGCTACGCTGTCATAACCCTGCATGAGCGGATAGATGAATTCCTGTAGACCAATAGGGTTGCCTTCCGCTAGTCTTCTTTGAAAAAGGTCTCGTTCGATGATCTGTTGCACGGTGGCGTGACCCATAAGTTTAATGAGGTCTTCCAGGTCCAAGTTGGAAAGCCATTCATAGTTGTGCTTGAATTGTACGGGGTTCTTGCCTTTGAAATCTATGAGTTGAGCCGCTTGCTCTTTCCAGCCCTGCTCATTTTTTTTGATCTGATCAGGCGTGAGCATGGTGCGCATGCTGTCTTGGGAAGGGTCCGGATCCCCCACTCTGGAGGTATAATCTCCCACCAAAAATATGACCTCGTGTCCTAATTGCTGGAGGATTCTTAACGCCCTGATGCCAATGGCATGTCCAATGTGAAGAAAAGGACCGGTGGGATCAAAACCTTGGTAAACGCGTAGGCGGTCTCCGGAGAGCAGTTTTTGTCTAAGGGATTCTTTGTCGGGATAGATATTTTCGACTCCTCGTTCCAGGAATTTGTCAATTAAAACCTTGTCCGTAAGCACTTTCGGCATGAGTTTAGTATAGCATAGGCATAAAAAAACTTGGGAATCCGATGTAGCTGATTTAGCTACCAGATATCGGATTCCCACCAAGATCAATACAGGCCTTTATTTTTCTTTAGATGTTCGACTAAAAGCCGTGAGTATACTCCCAGGTCGTTCAAGGTTTTGAAGGACAAAGCCCAGCTGTTCTTTCTGTAACTGCATTTATCACCCTCACCATTTGTAGTTAGAACTTTTCCGTGCAGATGGTTCCCCTTCTCCTCTGAGAGGCAGACCCTGACTCTGGAGAATGTTGTTCCGTCTCCGTTAAAATTACCTCCGGTACAGACCAAAAATCGATCCTCTCCCGGAACGGGTATGGAAACTATTCGTTTTGGTTTGGATGACATGTCTCTCTCTCCTTTCCTTTTCTCCTATTATTTGTAGTTGAGACGTCATTATATCATTTTTCCTCAGCGCACTCTGCTATAATCTCTTATATGATCAGACTTATTGAGTCCAAGCATAAGCAGGTCAAAAGATCTTACCAAAGGGCAAAAAGCAAGTTTTTTACACCGCAGGTCAAAAGAAGATTTAAAAGTAAGTTCAAAGCCGTTAAACTAGGTGGGCGTGAGCTGTATCTTTTAACTTATTTAGCGACCTTCGTGCTCATAGCCATGGTAGTGGGGACTTTCATGGTCATTATTTTTTTGACCATAATTTCCAGGCAGCTGCCCAACCCTAACCAATTACTGGAAAGAAGCTACGAGCTTTCGACCAAGATCAATGACAGGAATGACAAGCCGATTTTTGAAGTCTACGGAGAAAAGAACCGTACGCTGGTCAAGCTTGATGAAGTTTCCCCTCATGTGGCGCATGCTACGCTAGCGGTTGAGGACGCAAATTTTTATGGTCACCAAGGATATTCTTTAAAAGGCATGCTTCGAGCGCTAAGGAATACCATTACCGGTAGGGGTTTACAAGGAGGTTCCACCCTCACACAACAGGTCATTAAGAACACTTTGTTATCCCAAGAAAGAACAGTCACCAGAAAAATAAAAGAATTAATACTGTCTCTCCAGCTGGAAAACAGGTACAGCAAGGACGAGATCCTGCAGATGTATCTGAACGAATCTCCCTATGGTGGTCAAAACTACGGAATTTATACTGCTGCAAAAGCCTATTTCAACAAAACTCCCGATGAGCTCACCTTACCCGAAGCTGCTTACTTAGCCGGATTGCCGCAAAGACCTAGCTACTACTCTCAGTTTGGCTCTAATCCCGAAGCTGGTATGGACAGAAGACTGGTGGTGTTGCAGCTCATGCACGACAAAGGTTGGGAAGGCCCTGATGGCAACAGATATTTTATCAGCGACGAAGAATATGAAATGGCCAAGCAGGTAGAGCTGAAGTTCGAAACCTCCTCCATTCCTTTTAAAGCTCCTCACTTTGTCTTTTATGTCAAGCAAAAACTGGTCGAACTATTTGGTGAGGAGTTTGTGGAGCAGGGAGGTTTGAGAGTTAAGACCACGCTGGATCTGGACTTGCAAGAAAAATTACAAGATATTGTTTACGAGGAAGTAGAAGCCTCAAAAATCTACAACGTATATAATGGCGGACTCATCGCCATCGAATCGGGTACCGGTCAGATATTGGCTATGGTCGGTTCCAAGGGGTACTTTTTGGATTCTGAGCCCGCCGATTGCACTTCAGGTATTACCGGAGAGGGCAGCTGTTTGTTCGAACCTGAGCTTAATGTCACAACGGCCCGCAGGCAGCCGGGTTCAGCCATAAAACCTATCACCTACGCCACTATGCTCAGCGAGGGTTATCCGGCTTCTTTTATGCTCTTGGATGTGCCCACAAAGTTTCCGGGAGAGGCTCCGGAAAAACCATACATACCGGAAAATTACGACGGTATTTTTAGAGGACCTATGCCTTTAAGAAAAGCTTTGGGTAATTCTCTGAATATCCCAGCTGTAAAATCTCTGGCTATAGCCGGACTGGATAATATGATCGATACGGCAGAAGAATTGGGCATCAGCACCTTCACGGAGCGTGAAAGATACGGTTTGGCGTTGACACTGGGAGGTGGAGAGACCAAACTCTTGGAACTTACCGGTGCCTTTACCGCCTTTGCCAATAAAGGAGTTTTCAACCAGCCAACCCCCATTATTGAAGTCACGGATGCCAGGGGAAATGTGCTCTACAGTTGGCGTGAGAATAGCGGTAAGAAGGCTATAGGTGAGGACGTGGCCTTTTTGATCTCGGATATTTTATCTGACGATGGGGCTAGGAGTGCGGTCTTTGGGCTGGGCAGCATGCTTAAGATCCCGAACTACCAAGTAGCTGTCAAAACGGGAACCACTGATGATAAAAGAGATAACTACGCTATTGGTTTCACGCCCGAAATTGCCATCGGGACTTGGGTGGGAAACAACAATAATGAAGCTATGAATCCTTATATTGCCTCAGGTATCACCGGTGCCACACCCATATGGAATAAGGCCATGACCTATTATTTGCATGAATATCATCCTGATGGCACACAAAAATTCGAACCTCCGGAGAACGTGCAAAAATTTACCATAGATTCATTTACCGGTATGCTGCCCTACGATGACAAAGGCACACGTACGGAGTGGTTCATAAAAGGCACGGAGCCGTCTTCGGTCAGCAGTTGGTATAAAAGGATCGAAATATGCAAAGTGGACGGCAAAATTGCCAACGATGAGTGCAAGGATGCAGATAAAACGGAAAGAAAAACCTTCATTGACATCCAAGCTGAGGTGCCGGAATGGCAAATGTATGTTGATAAGTGGATCAGTGAGAACTACGCCGGTAAAGATGAGTACTTCCCGCCCAAAGTAAAGTCGTGCTTGGAGTTTGATAGTAAAGGCAAGGTCAAGGATTCAAATGACATATGTGCTTATATTGTCAATTTCAGTGACGGTGAGAATGTGCCTTTGGATTTCAGGCTCAGCGTGGAAGTATCGTCCGCCAAGGATGTGGACGAAGTTCGAATATATAAGGATGGAGAAAAAGTGACCTCCGATGGATCAGAGCCTTACGGTTACAACTTTGAGCTTTCCGCTAAAGATATCGGAGAACACACTTTTAAAGTGATAGCTAGGGATGAGGACGGCAACAGTGATGAAGATGAGATAAAACTGAACGTGGTCGGCTACCAGCTTAGCAACTAGTCTCTGTGCTCCAGTTTGAATTTTGACTTGAGGTGTTTTAATAATTTGGCTCGAAATTTTTCTGTTTGGTTAGTTTTGTAGGCGATCTTCACTAAGACAGCTTTTTTGTCTTCGGCCAATTCTTTACCTGTGTACTCTTCTTCTACCTCAACCTCAACAATGTTGTCATCAAAGTTCTTGATCTCCTCGAACACCGGACCGAACGGTTTTTGCACGTCCATTATCAAAGATAGGTTTTGGGTAGAATATTGAGGCAGGTCGGAAACCACTCTTTGTGCCGGTTTGGCGTGTTTTAAAAGTATCTCTGTGAGGAGCATAAAACCATAGACCTCCAAACTACCGGCCTTTTCGTCATGGATGAAAATATCAGTCGTGCCGTCCGTTTTTTCCAGTCGATGATCTTCTATACCCAATCCCTGTAAAAGTGAAGCTAATATCTTCTTAGTATGTTCGGTGTTTTCGTAGGGAGTTGATGTGGTATTTTTATGCAAGACCTGCAGGCGTCTGATCTCTTTGTATGAAGTGTACTTATTTTTAGCACCATTTACCTCGTAAGTTTTTCCCACTTCGAAAATATTGATATCCGTTAATTTGTGCTTTTCATAATTTTTCAGCACCGGCCAGAGCGTGGATCTCATGTTGGTCCTGAGAGCGCTCTTATCCGCTGTGAGAGCGTTCTCCAGTCTGACTTGCATGGTGTTGCCTTCCTCATAGGGTAAAATTGGGTCTGTAATATGCTCGTGCAGGCCACCTGAGGCTAAAAGATCCTTGAGTTTTTCTTCGAAGGTGTATATTTCCGGCGTGATCTCCTTGGGAGGCGCCATGTTCATGAGCCTTAGGGGTATGGCATTATAATTATTGATCCTCAGGATATCGGCTGCCACGTCATCTTCTACCTCAATGTCGGTCCTAAAGTAAGGTATTTCCAGTTCGAAAACACCGCCGTCTTCTTTTATAATCCGGTATTCCAGTGCGGTTAAGATCTCCGTGATCCGGTTGTTCTCTATTTTCACACCCCCGACCTTTTCCAGCCGGGACATTCTTAAACTTATTTTTCCTCTGGCCACCGGTTGCGGGTACCAATCCACATTTTCGTAATAATCACCTCCGGCTAACTCTAAAATGAGGTAGACCGCCCTTTCCATAGCATGCTGGGCCAGTTCTGGATGCAAGTATTTGTCGTATCTGAGGACGGTCTCGTTGAGTATCTTTAAACTGCGAGAAGATCTTCTAATGTTGTTTTGGTCGTAATTCCCGGCGTCCAGCACTATGTCTTTAGTATTTTTATCCACTCCGGTAGTATTCCCGCCCACAATGCCGCCTATGACCGTGGCCTTGCCGGCCTGTGTGAGCACGAACTGCTCCGGTGTCAATTTTACTGTTTCTCCCAACAACGTGGTGACCTCCTCGCCCTCCTTAGCCCGTCTGATGACTATTTCCTGCGCTTCCATCTTAGCCAGGTCCTGCGCGTGCATGGGCTGTCCGTATTCGACCATGACGTAGTTTGTGATGTCCACAATGTTATTTATGGCAGGGATACCGTAAGCTTTAAGCCTGTTCTTAAGCCAATCAGGAGACTCCACCACTTTTATGTTCCTAAAGACCTTGGTGTTGAACCTCTTGACCACATCAGGACACTCAACTTTTATATCCACTATTTGTTCTTGTTTGGGTGCTAACCCTGGCTCTGCGTGCACCGGAGGCATCTTAAACGATAAGCCCTCAAAAGCCGCATAATCCCTGGCACAGCCTAGAATGCTGAGCCAATCGGACCTATCCATGCGGTGCTCCAGATCAAGGATAGGCCATGAATATCTACCCTCTTTATACTCATATACCGGCTTATCCAGCATCAAGCCCAGCAAAGTGAACGATTCCGCCACTTCCGCGACCGGTCCTTTTACATCCACGTATTCTTTTAGCCATTCCAGCGGTATTCTCATTTGTAAACTATGCCTCCGTACAATTTTCTGATGTCATCGATGCCATATCTTTGCATGACCAGACGGTCCAGACCCATGCCCCAGGCAAAACCTGTGTAAATTTCCGGATCGATACCGCAATTTTTCAGGATATTATAATGGATCATGCCGCTCCCCAGTACCTCTATCCAGCCTCTTTGGCGGCAAACTTGGCAACCCTTTCCGTGGCAAAATTGGCATTTTAGATCAATCCCCAAACCGGGAGAGACTTCTGGGTAATATTTGTACCTGTATCTAAGTATTACATCGTCACCAAAGAGATATTTGTGAAAGGCCTCCAAAACCCCTTTTAAATGTTCCATAGTTATACCCTTATCCACGGCAAAACCTTGATACTGATGGAAAAAAGCTGCGTTGGTGCTGTTCACGGTCTCGTTCCTATAACACTTGCCTGGAAAAGCTACTCTAATAGGCGGTTTTTGTTGTGTTAGTAGCCTAGCCTCAATGGAAGAGGTGTGTGTAGTGAGCAAAATATCATCAGCTATATATAAGGTATCTTGCAGGTCTGTGGCTGGGTGGCCTTCGGGGAGATTGAGCTTTCTAAAATTAAATTCTTCAGTCTCAATTTCCGGTCCTTCTACCACGGAAAAGCCGTAATATCTGAAAAAGGTGTTCATCTCTCTGATCAATTGGGTGGTGGGGTGTAGCATGCCCCAGACAGCTGGTTTTTCAGGATAGGTAAGGTCAATTAAAGGATCCTGCATCATATGGTCCTGCAGGTCCCTCCTCTTTTCTTCCAGCTCATCTTTGAGCCTGGATTGCAGATCATTGATCATAGGCCCCACTTCTCTCTTGCCCTCGGTGTCCAGACCGGCCAGCTCTTTCATTAAAGCCGTCACCACACCGTGTTTTTTGGAGAAAAGGGATAAATAAAGAGTATCAAGTTCCTCTGCATCGGACGCGTCGCCGATTCTTTGCCTGTATTCACTATTTATTTCTGAGATCTTGTCTTTGAGCGTATTCATAGCTTTTGAACAGATATTTTATTATACGCACATTTTAGTTACTTGCTAAAGTTTTCTTTAGCTTTGGTAACCACCTGTTCAAAGGCTTCGGGGTTGCTTATGGCCAGTTCCGATAAAATTTTTCGATCCAATTCTATTTTGGCTAGAGAAAGCGCCTTTATAAATTGGCTGTAAGAAATATCGTATTTGGTCAACGCACCGCTGATCCTGGTGATCCATAGGCGTCTTAGGTCCCTTCTTTTTTTCTTCCTTCCGGCAAAGGCGTGCTCTCCGGAACGGATAACAGCCTCATTGGCTCTTTTATAAAGCTTGCTGCGAGTACCTCTGTACCCTTTAGCCAATTTCAGTACCTTTTTATGTTTTCTATGAGCTCTTGGCCCGCCTTTTACTCTGGACATATTAACCTAACAATTTCTTGAACTTTTTCCTATAACCGGCGCTGGTAATAACTTTATCTTTGGCTTTTCGAAACTTCTTTTTTGCGCCCCATTTCACTTTCAAGTGTCCGGTCCTGATCTGACCCCTGATCATTTTGCCATTCCTGGTGATGCGCAACCTTTTTATTAATGTTTTCTTTGTTTTTAATTTAGGCATATACTATTTTTTTACGAACATGACCGTGATCAAATTCCCTTTTTGTTTTGGCTCCTCTTCCACCCTGGCCACGGCGGAAAGCTCATTCACAGCTCTTTTTATCTTTTCCATTCCGATCTCCGGATGAGCCATTTGCCTGCCCATTAGTTTAACACTCATTTTGACTCTGTGCCCTTCTTCCAAGAATTCTCCTGTTCTTTCGATCCTGTTTGTCAAGTCTCCTTCTCCGATGTTGGGGCCAAAAATGAATTCCTTGGTCTCGCTTTTAGACGATTTTGCCTTGGAGCTGGCCTGTTTTTTGCGTTCTTCGTACAAGAATTTGCTGTAACTTAAGATCTTAGCCACGGGCGGCTCCACTTTTTCCGCGATCACCACCAGGTCCAATTCCTTTTCCTGCGCCATCTTTATGGCCTCACCGGTGGGCATGACCCCCACGTTTTGTCCTTCATCGTCAATTAACCTTACACTAGGTGCCTTGATATATTGATTTATCTGGTGCAGGTGTTTTCTGGGAGTAAATCTTCTGCCTCCTCGTCTGTTGAATTTTGCCATATTGACTCTAGATTTTTACCACAGTTCAAGGCTTCTGGTCAAATAGATATTTTTTATCTTTTCCGAAAGCTCTTCAATTTTTTGTCCGCCGAACTGCTCACCGGAACGAAGCCTTAGGCTTATGGTCCTGTCTTTTTCCTCCTTTTCCCCTACCACTAACATATACGGCACTTTTTGCATTTGCGCTTCCCTGATCTTAGCCCCCATGGAGGCGTCCTTATCATTGACTTCTGCTCTTAAGCCTTTGCTTAGCAGGGTTTTCTTGATCTCGTAGGCGTAATCCAGCTGATTGTCACTGATGGGTATTATGGCTGCCTGCACCGGAGCCAGCCAGACCGGGAAAGCACCTTTGTAGTGTTCTATAAGGAAGGCCATGACCCTCTCCAAGGCGCCAATGGACGATCTGTGGATGACAATGGGCTCTTTTTCTGCGCCGTGGTCATCAATGTACTTTAGTTCGAACCTTTTGGGCATGACAAAATCATATTGCACGGTGAAGGCGGTCTCTTCTTTTCCCAGCACGTTTTTCATTTGGATATCAATTTTAGGGCCGTAAAAAGCGGCCTCTCCGTCAGCCTCATAGTAGGGTGCCCCAGTTTTTTTAAGGACTTTTCTGAGGACGTCTTCGGCAAAATCCCAGGCCTTGTCATCTTTATAATATTTCTTGTCATCCTGCCTGTCGCCTTTGGACAAGCGGTATCTGTAATCCACGCCCTTAACCAGTCCAAAAGTGGTAGACACAAACTCCACTAGGTCCAAAACAGCCTCTATTTCACCTTCCGCTTGCTCTTTGGTGCAGATGATATGGGCGTCAGCCAGCGTGAACATTCGCACTCTGATCAAGCCTGTAAGTTCGCCGGATTTTTCATACCTGTATTGATGAGCTAGCTCGGCTATGCGCATAGGTAGCTCTCTGTAGCTCCTGGGGCGGCTTCTATACAGTTCAAAGTGGTGCGGACAGGTCATGGGTCTTAAAATAAGCTTTTCGTCCTCCGCTTCCATGACCGGATACATGGAATCTTTATAGTAAGGATAGTGTCCGGACTTTTCGTAGAGTTCGACTTTGGCCAGATCAGGGCTTCGCACATGCAGATAACCTCTTTTGGTCTCTTCATCGATGATGAATTTCTCCAGCTCGTATCTTATGACGTTGCCTTTGGGAGTAAGTATAGGCAAACCTTTGCCCACCAGGTCAGAGAACACGAAGAGGTCCATGTCTTTGCCTAATCTGCGGTGATCTCTTTCTTTGGCCTCTTCCAATCTCTGTAAATAATCATCCAGCTTTTCCTGCGAATCAAAAGCCGTGCCGTAGATCCTTTGCAGCATTTTATTGTGCTCATCGCCTTTGTAGTATGCCCCGGCCACGCTTAAAAGTTTTATGGCTTTGATGTCCCCGGTTCTTTTGGCGTGATGTCCCATGCAGAGGTCCAAGTCCCTGGGCTCTTTTTTATCACCCATAAGGCAAATGGTCACTTTTTCTCCGCGTTCTTTTATCTCCTCCAAAGTGTCCAGTTTGTACTGATTGTCATTAAACAGTTTTTCCGCTTCTTTAAAAGACACTTCCTTGACGGTAATAGGCAGATCGGCTTTTATTATTTCCTGCATCCTTTTTTCTATCTTGGGGAAATCCTCCTGGCTGATACTTTCGTCTAGATCAAAGTCAAAGTAGAATCCATCCTCAATGGGAGGACCCATGACCAGCTTTATGTTGGGATACAGCTCTCTCATAGCCGTGTGCAGCACATGTTCAGCCGTATGCCTAAGCGGCATGAGAGGATCTTCTTTTAGTTGTTCGATAACTTTTTGCTTTGGCATAATTTTTACCTTAACATAATAACTTTTTTTGCCCGTTTTGTGTATATTGAGATTATGGTCATTAATATTTACAAGGAAAAAGATTGGACCAGCTTTGACGTGGTGGCTAAGGTTAGAGGAATCTTAAAGAAAAAATCAGGTTGCAAGGTTAAGGTGGGGCATGCCGGCACGTTGGACCCTTTGGCTGAAGGGGTTTTGCTCATCTTAACCGATGAAGATACTAAAAGACAGCCGGAGTTCATGGCCATGGAAAAGGAGTATGAGTGTGAGATCAGCTTTGGTGCTATATCTCCAACCTATGATCTGGAAGGTGAGCTTACCTATTTTGATATACCGGAAGATCTGGATGTAGAAAAAGAGCTGGAAAAACTATTTCCTAAGTACACCGGTGACATCGAACAAAAAGTACCTCCCTACTCTGCTGTGAAAGTGGGAGGAAAGCCTTTGTATAAAAAAGCCAGGCAAGGGAAAATTTCCACGGACCAACTGCCCCGTAAAAAAATTACGATACGTAACATAGAAAAACTTGATTTTTACCTCAAAAACAAACTACCCACCGTAAAATTACACATAAATTGCGGTAAAGGAACATACATTAGGTCTTTAGCGCATAACCTGGGTGAAGAATTGGGCATTGGTGGCGTTCTGACCGAACTTACACGAACAAAAGTGGGCAAATACACGTCACGAGAAGCTATAAAAATATCAGCACTGGAAAAAAAGCTAAAAATGTAGAATCTCTTTTTCGGCGGGTACCCTATCGATAATAAACAAATTGACGCGCTTGCCAAACCAAAACACCAGATCAATGATCAAAGAATAGAAAATATAGGCAATCGTGCCCAGGAATTGGATCAAACCAAAGACCAGCACGGCCATAATGGGGTTCACAAATCTTTTGTACGGCTCTACGAGCTTGTTCACCTCTGCCGCCACTGTGTTTTTTAATGATAGTTCCGGAATTTGCGTATTTTGTAAGTTATTCAAAATATAAGGTGTGACTGTAGAATCGTTAACGTATTGAAATTTTGATGGGTCCAATCCAAAAGCCGACAATCTCTCCATTTGCTCCGGTGATAGGCTCTGCTCTATTTGCGGATCTGATCTGGTAGTTAATCTTTTTACAAAATACTGATCCACAAAATTCCCCACCGTATTGCCTATATTTATATCAGGCTGTTTATCTACGGTGATGATGACCATAATGGCTGCAGCTATGCTGTATATGAGTATGATACCTCTTGTGGTGAATTTGAGTATTAATCTGGGGTTAAAGACCAGAAGCTGTCTTTTAAGCTGGGAGGCTAAAATGATCTCGTAGCAAAGCAGCACATATGACATAAG
>Ga0315536_1000786_pt1 | contig 15948 bp, 13 predicted proteins | sample SalMarSW160230MG_FD_203093 | JGI IMG/M metagenome (GOLD analysis project Ga0315536, IMG submission 203093) | Salt marsh sediment microbial communities from the Plum Island Ecosystem LTER, Massachusetts, United States - Salt Marsh Sediment SW1602-30 ... | reverse complement strand
CGGCGGTACGGGGCATGCTCCCCAAGAACCGCCACGGCCGTAAACTGATCTCGAAGCTCAAGGTCTATCGCGATGCGGAGCACCCCCACGAGGCTCAGAAACCGAAAGTGTTGGAAATCACCTGAAAGGAAGAACCGCAGGCGGTTACAGACACCGATCGGCAAGATGGAGGAAGACAGGATAGATGGCTGGGCAATACTATGAAGGCGTAGGACGGCGTAAGACTAGCTCGGCACGTGTGCGCATTTCCACCGGCAACGGGAATTTCATTGTCAACGGAAAACCGGCTGAGGAGTACTTCACACGCGTGGGTGATATGGAATCCATCCTCGAGCCTTTGTACGCGGTCGAGATGGTAGGCAAGTTAGACATCTCCGTGCTCGTGCAGGGGGGCGGGGTCACCGGTCAAACGGGAGCCGTCCAGCACGGCGTAGCGCGCGCTCTGGTCGAGATGGACCCTGAGCTTCGTGCGCCCATGCGCTCAGGTGGATTTCTGACCCGCGATGCGCGCATGAAGGAACGAAAAAAGCCAGGCCTCAAGCGAGCTCGCAAGGCGCCGACTTATACCAAACGTTAATGTCACCGCGAGAGTGACGCAAAAAGAGATTTCCATGGATCGAGGCCGGGAAGCATTGCTGACCGGCCTTCTCGCGTCTCTGGGGAGGTGGAAGTGAGCTCAGGTCTGACAATCGTAGGGCTTGGACCCGGCGAGGAAGGGCTTATTACGCGGGCCGCATGGCAGGCGCTCGAGAATGCCGGCGAGGTCTACATGCGAACGAATGATCATCCGTTGGCTGAGATCCTTCAGCAGTATACCCAGGTGAGATCGTTCGACGAAATCTATGAACGTGAGACGGAGTTTGAAGCCGTATACTCCAAGATTGTGAAGCAGCTGCTGCACCTGGCCCGCCGTCCGGAGGGCGTGGTGTATGCAGTCCCTGGAGACCCCCTCGTGGGCGAGGCGACGGTCACTGAGCTGCTCCTTCAGGCCCGGAGCGAGTCACTACCGATCCAACTTATTCACGGCGTGAGCTTCATCGAGCCTTGCATGGAATTGCTGGGATACGACGCGCTGGAAGGCTTGTATGTCTGCGATGCGCTCGACATCGCCCGGCGCCACCATCCACCTTTTCCGCCTGACACGCCCGTTCTCGTTAGCCAGCTGTATTCCCGGCTGGTTGCGAGCGAGGTAAAGTTGACGCTATTTAACCAGTACCCGGAAACCCATCAGGTGATCCTGATCCACAGCGCCGGGTCACCGCAAGCTTCCCAGGAACAGGTTTCACTGTTTGAGATCGATCAAGTCTCCAGCCTTGCCAACCAGACCTCTCTTTTTCTGCCAGCCCTGCCGCAGGAGTCGGCATTTGAAAGCTTTCAAGAAACCGTAGCCCGTCTGCGAGCACCCGATGGGTGCCCATGGGATCGGGAGCAGACCCATAGCTCGCTCCGGATGCACTTACTGGAAGAAGCCTACGAGGCGCTCCAGGCGCTTGATCGTGAGGACACGCAAGACCTGCGAGAAGAACTAGGTGATTTGCTGCTGCAAATTGTGCTCCAGGCGCAGATTGCGACCGAGGGCGGCGAGTTCACGATGGCCGACGTAGTCGCCTCGATCCAGGCGAAGATTATCAGCCGGCACCCGCATGTATTTGGTGAACTGGAGGTTGAGGGTGTCGATCAGGTACTCCAGAATTGGGAATCACTCAAAGCCGAGGAACGAAGGGAGAAAGGTTCGCAGAAAGGAGCCCTTGCTGGGGTACCGCTTGGATTGCCCGCCTTAGCTCAGGCAGACGAAATTCAAGACCGGGCAGCTAGAATAGGTTTTGATTGGGATGCCCTCGCAGGAGTGATCGACAAGGTTCGCGAAGAATTCGATGAGGTGGCAGCCGCGTCACTGCCGAAAGACAAGGAAGCCGAGATCGGCGATCTGCTATTTTCCATCGTTAACTATGCCCGCTGGCTGAATGTCGATCCTGAGGCCGCGCTGCGAACTGCCAACGTCCGATTTCGAGATCGTTTTCATCGGATGGAGCTGAACGCCTCTACCCACGGCCAAACATTGGACCAGATGGACCTGGATGAATTAGAGGCGCTATGGCAGCAGGCGAAGGACGAAGAGCTATGAGAGTGAAACGAGCAAGCATTTTCGTTGGTCTCGTATTCCTGCTGGCCGCGAGTTCGGGCTGCAAACCGGTTCACTCGACAGGCAGCCTGCCTCCAACCGTTGGCCTCTCGAAAGCAAGCCCTTCGCCGGTCTCAACGGCGACCACTCCACCCGCAACTTCCGCCCCGCTTGCGACGCTGACAGCGCAGGCTCCATCTCCGGAACCGGTGGTGATAGCCCAGGGCACTGCATCTTATATTCGGCCGCCGACGGTGCAGTTCATATCCGAAACCAGCGCAATCATTGTTTTTGAACTTGATAACCCCGACGGCTACAGCCTGAGGTACTGGCCGTCAGGACAGGGCGTGAGGGAGATGATTACGATCCCCCTCGATCCTGGCCAAAACAGCTACACCATTAAGCTGCAGAACCTGTCTCCTGGGGCGGATTATCTGGCAGGGGTATTCGCAGAGGACGGGAATGGAACCTTCGCCGCACCCCTCTTCGGGGATGAGGTCTGGGATCCAGTGCGGATTCACACACTTCCCGAGGGTGGTTTACCTATCCGAATTGCGGTGTTGGGCGACTCGGGGTTCGGACAGGATCTGACCCATGACCTGGCCCAAGCGATGGCCGACCAGCATCCCGATGTGTTCATTCACGCAGGCGATCTCGTCTACAACGCAGGCCAGGAAGATACGCCCGTAGCCGCATTTCAATTCAAGTTCTTCGCAACTCTCGCTCCGATCCTGCATCAAACGGCAGTCTTCCCAGTAGTTGGCAACCATGAACTCTACGATGATGCCCGCTGGAACGGTCGTGCATACTATTATGAGGTATTCCCTTTGCTGCCGGAATTGGAAAGCTCAGAGGCCTGGGTTGATGTCCAGGCAGGGAATCGGGAGTGGTACCAGGTCAGTGTCGGGCCTTTTCAGTTCCTGTTTCTGAATACTCAGCTTTTCTACGTCGGGGGTCTGCGGAGCGAACAGGATCAATGGCTGGCCGAACGACTCGCCGATGATAGCTATAGCTACAGCATCCCGGTATTTCACGTGCCTCCCTATACCAGCGGCAGACATCGGCTGGATGGAACTCCCGTTATTCGAAGCTGGGTGCCCTTGTTCGAGTCGAATGATGTGCCGTTGGTTATCTCCGGTCATGACCACAACTACGAGCGGCTCTTTCAGAACGGGGTTACGTACCTGGTGAGCGGTGGAGGGTCGAGCGCACTGTACCAGCAGGGTCGTCCATTGGACATCTCGGAAGTCTTCTTCGCTCAATCGCACTTTGTAATTCTGGATGTGATGAGTAACTCGATTCACCTGGCTGCCTATGACCGCACTGGGGAACTCCTGGATGAGCAGACGATCGAACTGAAGTAAGCCCGCTTTGGCCAGGCCTTGATCTGTAATATTTTTACGGCCAGCGATTGATTTGCTGCATGTGATACACTTCCCAACGCCATCTATCCTGGTAATTCGTCTAGATTTACCCAACCCATTTTGTCTCGTATCAGGTGCTTATAACTGCTGCATGTCGCACAGCGCGCCGTCAGGGGAAGGCAGCATGCCCACAACTACCATTTACGATGATCAATCCCTGATCCGCATCGTCAATCTCGAGAAGACCTACCAGCAAGCTGACGGTGGAAGGGTCGTACTTTCGGATGTAAATGCCGAGTTCAACGCTGGTGAGTTCGTGGCAATTCGTGGCCGGAGCGGGAGTGGAAAGACGACCCTGCTGAATTTGCTTGCCGGGATCGACGTACCCGATGCCGGCGAAATTTATTTCGGCCAGAGCCAACTGACCAGTCTCTCGACGGATCAAAGAACGGCATTCCGCCGCGATCATCTCGGATTCATCTTTCAATTCTTCAATTTAATCCCGACGCTCACCTTGCGTGAGAACGTCACCCTGCCAGCGGAATTGGCGGGTCGATCGAATCAAGAACTGCGCGCCAGAGCCGATGACCTTCTCGCCAGAGTAGGATTGGCGGGCAGGGAGGACGATTTCCCCGATGAATTGTCAGGCGGCGAACAGCAGCGTGTGGCTATCGCTCGTGCGATCGTTCAAAAACCCGACGTGCTGCTGGCTGATGAGCCGACCGGAAATCTCGATCGAGCGACGGGCGAGACCGTGATGCAGCTCCTGAATACCCTGCGGGGCGAATTAGGAACGCTACTGATCCTCGTGACCCACAGCCACCGGCTTGCCAGCCAGGCCGACCGTATTCTCATCCTCGAAGATGGTCGCCTGGCGCCCGATCCTGGGTGAGCGTGGGTGCGATGAAAACTACAGTCCAACCCCCGGGATCTGACGGGCGTATCCCTTCGATATGAACATTCCTCGTGGTTTACAGCTTGCGGGCTGGCGTGATCTGGTTCGGCGACCCCTGCAGGCCCTCCTTATGCTTGTCGGTGTCGCGCTGGGGGTCGCGGTGATTGTCGCGATCGATCTTGCCAATCAGAGCGCACGCCGTTCATTCGCCTTGAGTACGGAAGTCTTGGTTGGGCGGGCGACCCATCGTATTGTCGGAGGGCCGGCCGGGATTCCTCAGGATGTCTACGTCAATTTAAAGCTTAATCTGGGTTACAAGAACCTGGCTCCGGTCGTAGAAGGCCTGGGCGTTGCCGTCGACCTGGATGGGCTGCCGATCAGGCTGCTGGGCATTGATCCTTTCGCTGAAGCTCCATTTCGAGATCTGATACCCGTCCAAACCACCGGGAAATCCGATTTCAACCCTTTCCTGCTCGATTCAAGGGCTGTCGTCATCAGTGAAAATTTAGCCCGGCGATTCGGGTTAAACCCGGGCGAGTTGTTCCGGATACAGGTCAATGCTCGCCTGGAGTTGTTTCGAATTCTTGGTGTCCTTGTTCCGGCAGAAGGCGATCAGCAAGAGGGTTTATCCGATGTGGTGTTGATGGACATAGCCTCCGCGCAGGAAGCGCTGGGCATGCTCGATCGGATAAGCCGCATCGATGTCATTGCAAGTGAGGCAGAGGTCGAAACCATTCGGGATTACCTGCCGTCAGGCGTCAGGCTCGAACCAGCCGGGGAACAGCGGGCAACGCTCGATCAGTTGACAAGCGCCTTCCAGCTCAACCTTCAAGCCCTCAGCTTGCTTGCACTGGTCGTTGGAATGTTCCTGATCTACAACACCACGATGTTTTCCGTGGTCCAACGACGCCCGGTGTTAGGGATATTCCGCACCCTGGGGGCAACCGGCAGGCAGGTTGCCGGAATGATTATGCTCGAATCCTTCTGGGTTTCCATGGCTGGTGCTTTAGTAGGTATTGGGCTCGGATGGCTCTTGGGAAAGGGTGCTGTGCGTTTGACCAGCCAGACGATTAATGATCTCTACTACGTCCTCGATGTTCAAAGGACGCAGCTATCTGTGATTTCGGTTTTAAAGGGCGTCCTGGCCGGTATTGGCGCTGGCTTGCTGGCTGCGCTCGGGCCGGCGATGGAGGCTGCGAGCGTCCCGCCGGTTGTCGTGATGCGGCGCAGCCAGGTAGAACGTGGGGCAAAAAGGTGGGTCGCCAATGCAGTCCTGGGAGGATTGTTGCTGAATGGGATCGGGCTTGTTTTACTCGTGATTCTCCCAGAATCACTCATCGCTAGTTTCTCAGGGCTGTTCTTTATTCTGCTCGGCCTGGCGTTGCTTGTTCCATGGCTGACAGTTCTCTTCACCCGTATCGTTCAACCGGCTTTTGTCCGGGTCTTCGGCAGCCTGGGCCGCATCGCGGCCGGGACGGTCAGGCGATCCTTAAGCAGGACAAGCGTGGCGATTGCGGCGTTAATGGTTTCGCTCAGCGTGGCAATTGGCGTGGGTATCATGATTGCCAGCTTCCGGACCACGGTTGTTAACTGGCTGGATCTCACCCTGCGAGCGGATATCTATATCTCTGCTCCAACGGCCGGGGGGGCGCGACCTTCAGCTTCGCTCCCGGCAAGCCTGAAGACGGAGATCGGTGGGGTGGATGGCGTACAGGAAGTAGAGACTGTCCGGACGGCCCAGGTGCAGAGCACACGGGGTGAGGTCCTGCTCTTGGCTGTTGATGCAACCCGGGCCCGTGCCCAGGGGCTCTACCGTTTCGCGCAGGGCAGCCCAGAGCAAGTCTGGGAGAAGGTGCAGAACGGGTCGGTAATCGTGAGTGAACCGTTCGCCTACCGCTATGGAGTACCATCTACTGGCGGCACGGTAATCCTCGAGACAGACCAGGGTGAAATAGCATTTCCGATTGTAGGCATTTATTACGACTATACAGTCGACAGCGGGACGGTGTTGATGAGCCAGAAAACCTATCGCAGCTACTGGGACGATGAGAGCATCTCCTCGCTGGCTGTCTTTGCTCGTCCAGGCGCTAACCTCGAAGCGATGGCAGAGCAATTACGGAAGCGGCTCTCCGGTACAGGACTCCAGGTGCAGTTGAACCGAGCCCTTCGCGAGCAGGCTCTCCGCATCTTCGATCGTACTTTCTTGATCACGTCAGCGCTGCGGATCCTGGCGATCGTTGTAGCCTTTATTGGAGTTTTAAGCGCATTTATGGCCCTGATGCTCGAGAGAAGGCGAGAATTCGCCACGATGCAGGCAATTGGATTGACCCGTTCTGGGCTGTGGCGGTTGACCTTTATGGAAACTGGCTTGATGGGAACGGCCGCCGGATTATTCGCCTTGCCAACTGGCGTGGTGCTTGCGCTGGTGCTGATTTACGTTATTAACTTGCGTTCCTTCGGCTGGACAATTAGCTTCCAGGCCGGTGCCGGTATTTTCCTTGGTGCCCTGGGTACCGCCATCCTGGCAGCTCTGCTGGCCGGTGTCTATCCCGGCTGGCGCCTGCAGCACATGCCCATCTCAGAAAACCTGACGCAGGAATAAATGACTTGATTAAGCATCGAAATATCACCACGCTGCTCAGCTTGCTGATGATCCTGGGTTCGACCTCATGCTCAACGCTTGTTCCACCGGATCAAGCGGCGAGCATCGTTCTCCAGCCAGCGACACTGGCACCGGAGTCATTTCAGCGCGCACTTGCTCCGGTTCCCATCCAACTGCCGCGCGATCATGGTCCACACCTGAACTTCCAAACTGAATGGTGGTACTACACGGGGAACGTGCAAACGGATGATGGACGTCGATTCGGCTATCAGCTTACGATTTTCCGCCGTGGATTGTCACCGGGGGTAGATCAACGCGCGGCCGGCTTTTCCACGAACCAGGTCTACTTCGCACACTTCGCCCTGACCGATATTGAAGCTGGCAAGCACATGGCAGCCGAGCGATTCAGCCGCGCGGCAGCCGGCTTAGCTGGAGGCAGCGGTGAGCCATTCCGGGTCTGGTTAGAGGATTGGAGTGTTGAGAGTCTGAACACGGATGGCAGTTTCGTGCGTGTGAAAGCAAGCGAGCCGCGCTACAGCCTGGAGCTGGTGCTTGAAGCACAAAAACCGATCGTGCTGCACGGTGAGCAGGGGTTGAGCGCCAAGAGCAATCAACCTGGAAATGCATCCTACTATCTGAGCTATACCCGCATGCAGACCGGCGGGACGATCAGCGTCGGTAATCAGAGCTTCGATGTTGAGGGCAGCAGCTGGTTCGATCACGAGTGGAGCACGAGTGCACTCGACGAGGCTGATGTCGGCTGGGATTGGTTCGGGCTTCAATTGAACGACGGGAGCGAACTGATGCTCTACTGGATCCGCCGCGCAGATGGTTCGGTCGAGCCCATCTCGGGTGGAACACTTGTAAACGCCGATGGCAGGTCAACCTCCCTAGACCGGGAAGATGTTCGAATCAGCGTTGAGCAAACCTGGACAAGCCCCCACAGTGGAGCCGAGTATCCAGCCGCCTGGCAGATAGATCTCCCTGCCTACGACCTCTCACTGCAGATCAGACCGCAGTTGCCCGATCAAGAACTGCAGGTAAGCTTCACGTACTGGGAAGGGGCGGTAAGTGTTACGGGCACCAGCGCTGGTCGCCCGATTGAAGGTCAGGGCTATGTGGAATTGACCGGCTATGATGCCAGCATGGGTGGTGTCTTTTAGCGGTCAGGACCGACTTGATTGACCTGGAATTGGCAAAAAAGAAGCACCCCCGGACCTGAGGGGGACAAGCCCGGGGGCGGTCGCGACATTGGCCAGAGGCCACGTGACGACGGTCGCATTATATGATCTCAGGGGCTGCGATTTCCATAGTTCGTTAGTAACGTGAACGCCCAGGTCAGCCTGGATGTGGTCCCTCTAGCGCGCTAATACATCGTCCTTACTCGAGTTGTCAGCGATTAGGTTTCTAGCGCAGCCAGGATCTCCTGGCTGTGTTCGGCCGGCTTCACCTTCTCAAATACCTGGCGGATGGCACCCTTTTCGTCGATGAGAAAAGTGGTCCGAAAAACCCCTTCATACTCACGCCCCATAAACTTCTTCAAACCCCATACGCCGTACGCACCGCTGATGGAATGATCTTCATCGGCGAGAAGGCTGAAGGGTAGGTCGTATTTCTGTTTAAATTTCACCTGGTCTTTCACGCTATCCGGGCTGACGCCCAGGATAGTTACTCCAGCCTTTTCGTAGGCCGAGTAGTCGTCACGGAAGGCGCAGGCCTCCTTCGTGCACCCGGGCGTATCGGCGCGCGGGTAGAAATACAAGACGATATTCTTGCCCCGGAAATCGGACAGGTGGACCACCTCACCTTGATCGTTCAGGACTTCAAAATCCGGGGCGAGCTCACCGACCTTGGGCATACTCATGGTTCGTACCCTCCTTAAAATGGATCTCAATAAAGCTCAATGATGACACATTATCCTTCGCAGCCATCGCTCATATAGATGATGCTGCCCATAGGACCAACATCATATCCGGGTAACGCAGCAACTGCCTCCCGGAATCTGTTTTCATGAAGCAGTTCAAGCAGGGGGGAAAGCAGCACGCTCCGGTAGTGTTCGCACGGAATAATGAGATCATAACGCTCATGGAAAAGTGGGATAAAACCCAAATGAAGGGCTTCTGCCGCAGCCCTCACGGCCAATCCAGTATCTGCGGAACCTGAAGCGATTGCCGCGGCAACCGTGAGGTGGGTGAACTCCTCGCGTTCGTACCCCTGAATCTCCTGCCTGCTGATTCCGAGCTGCTCGAGGTGGTAATCGACAAGGATGCGGGTGCCGGATCCGCGCTGGCGGTTGATAAAGCGAACATCGGTGCGGACCAGATCGCGCAATCCACCGATATTCAGCGGATTGTCTGGCTGCACAACCAGGCCCTGTTCGCGTCCGACCAGCGCAATGACTGCAACCGGGATCTGCGGAAGGTATTGATCGATGTACGATAGGTTATATTCGCCGCTGGCTGGATCGAGCAGATGGCTGCCGGCGAGATGAGCCTCCCCACGGCTCAATGCGATCAGACCTCCCAAGCTTCCCAGATTGGCTGATGTGAGCCTGGTCCCCCCCTGTGCTAAAAACTGCGCCATGATGTCCAGCGTCAGGTCGTGGGAGCCGAGGGCCAGGATGGAACGCTCCAGCGTGGCTCGTGGACGGTAAAGCCTGACGGAGACGCTTTCGTTGGCCTGCAGTCCCTGCACACCAGCCGGTATCTCTACGATCCCGTCCGCACGAACCAGTGATGTGATTACCCCTGCACCTCGGGCAAGGGGTGCCGCGATCCAGCGCGAGCCGACCTTGCCGACAGTCACGCGCAGGTATTCCAGGTCGCCGGCGGAGGAATGGACTTTCCTGGCCATTTCAGCTTGCAAGATTTCGGGCGGTTCGGGTGAATAGCCGAGCCAGCGCTGGATCAGTGGGATCACGAAGATCTCACCGGTCAGGGCGGCTGAGACTGGGTATCCCGGTACGCCAATTACGGGCACCTTGCCAGCCTGGGCCGGGTCGCCCGGACGTTTAAGCATTCCCAGGACCACCGGGTGGCCTGGCCGGACCGCCACACCATGCACGAGAAGCTCCCCTTCGGATTCGATCGCTGTGGCGCTGTAGTCCTTCGATCCGGCGGAAGATCCAGCGTTGATCAGCACCAGATCATGCTCCCGGGCTGCATCGCGAAGGACGGACCGAATCTGTTCCAGGTCGTCGGGTACGATCGCGTGGATCTCTGGCAGAGCCCCGGCTTGCTCCAGCTGGGCGGCAAGCATGAGCGTGTTGAACTCAAGAATCTGGCCTGGCTGCGGGTTTGAACCAAGAGGGACGAGTTCGGATCCGGTGGGAACGATTGCCACTCGCGGCTGGCGCCGAACGGTAATCTGCTCGTAGCCGCTGGCGGCAATGGCGCCCAGGTCGACTGGACGCAGAACCTGTCCTGACGGGATGACGAGTTCGGTAGCGACAATGTCCTCCCCCATGGGCCGGACATGTGACCATGGTGTTGCTGGAGCTAGAACCCTGATCGCATTCCCCCCTGCAACCTCCACCGGTTCGACCTGCTCGATTGGGATCACACAGTCCGCCCCAGGGGGGAGCGCGGCGCCGGTGTCGACATAGGAGGCGTCCTGCGGCAAAGACAACGTAATCGGGTTGCGATCCGAAGCACCCCGAGTGTTTTCGGCCCGCGTGGCATATCCATCCATCGCTGCGGCATGGTAATGGGGGGAGGAGAGGCGAGCCCAGACTGGCTCGGCCGTAACACGACCGAGTGCCTGACCTAGAGGTATCGTTTCACCGTTGAATACGCCGCCTCGACCCGATTCCTCGATCGCCCCCAGGAAGCGCTCCAACGCTTGATCGAGGGGAATATCGTGGAGATAGCGTGAACGATGCGTTTCGTCGGACATGCGGTAAAGCTCCAGCGTTTACTAAAAGAGGCTGACCGTCACCTGGGTGCCTTGCTCCAACCCGGTGGCTGAAGGCGGGATCCGTATCAGGCCATCCGCCCGAACGAGAGTAAAGATCAGGTTTGAGCGGCCGTACACAGGCTCAGCAAGCCACTCATCTCCCTGGTTCGATAAACGGACGGGAACAAAATCCACCCGGCCGGCTGCCGAGGATATATTGACGGTAAGGCGGGCCGTGATGACCGCCGAGGGAGAATCGCCCCGGACACCTAATATACGGCGCAGTACAGGTGGAAGAAAGAGGCCGGCAATGACGAAGGCGCTGACCGGGTTTCCAGGCAGCCCCAGGACCGGCTTTCCAGCAACAGCGGCGAGGATGGTGGGCTTGCCGGGTTTAATTTGAATCCCGTGCACCAGCACGCCTGGTTCGCCCAATGTGTCAATCGCCTGCGCGGTAAAGTCACGCTCGCTAACGGAAGATCCTGCAGTTATCAGGACGAGGTCATCCTCCCGATGTGCCAGCTGCAGAGCCTGCTGAAGTTCCTGCCGATCATCATGCAGCAGCACCCGCCGCGAAACCTGGCCACCAAGATGCTCGACCAGCGCCCCAAGGGAGTACGAGTTAATGTCACGCACCTGACCCGCCGCCACCGGCGAGTCGGGTGGGACGAGTTCATCACCGGTCGAGAGAATCGCCACTCGCGGTTTCGACCGGACCGGAATCTGGATATGACCCAGGGCCATCAATCCGCCGATTTCCTGGGGTCGCAAGATCCTCCCGGCTTCCAGCACGGTCTGGCCTGCCTGGACGTCTTCGCCGGCGATGATGATGTTTTCACCGGTTGCCGCTGCTTTTAGCACCTCGATCTGTTCGGCGCGAGCCTGCTGTGTATCCTCCAGCATTACCACTGTGTCAGCGCTGGAGGGGATCATCCCGCCGGTGTGGATCAACACGGCCTGCCCCGGATTGAGCTCAAGCGAGCTGTGTTCGCCCATCCTGACCTCGCCGATGAGATCCAGGTAGGCTGGAAGGGCGGGCGTTGCGCCGTAGGTGTCAGCACTGCGAACGGCATAGCCGTCTACTGTCGAGCGGGAAAATGGTGGCAGCGATTCTGAGGCGATAATATTCTCCGCCAGCACCCGATTCAACGCGCCAGAGGTTCCGCATGTCTCAACGGCGAATTCTTGCGGCTCGGGAAGTGCACCAAGCCAGATGGAGAGCGCCTCGTCGGGGGGGAGCAGCTTGAGGAATTCTGGCATTTCAGCTCAATACATACCCGATCAGTTCAAGGTAAGCGGTAAGGGCAAACAGGCCGGTTGCGCTGATGGTCAGCAGCTGCCAGCGTGGAGGGTACCCCTGCCTGATACGACCGAGCTGCCACACTTGTGCCAAGGCAAGGGGCAGGGCGATTAATCCACCCAGCGCCACCCGACTCGGGAGGCCGGTCAGGAAGGCGAGCAGGTAGGTCAGGACCGCGAGCAGAATTGCAGCATCATGCATGCGCATCCCATTTTCCCAGCCGATACGGACCATGAGGGTACGTTTTTCAAACTTTGCATCGGTTGCAAAATCCGGCAGTTCAAAAATCAGGACCATCGCGAAGTGAAGTGCAATAAGCGGTGCGGTCGTCATGAGCAGCAGCCGGTGCAATTCCCCGGTTTGAAGGGCGAATGAGAAGGCGGGTACGATTCCAGCCACGACGACGGAGGCAATAAGTTCGCCGTAACCGCTCGAAATCAACCGCACCGGAGGGGCATTGTAGAAATAAGAGCAAAGAAACCCCAGCCCAAGCAGCAGCCAGCTGAGCAGAGGTACATCGCCTTGCAGCAGGAGCAAACTGACGCCTGTCGCAGTGATTGCTAGGGTAATCATGGCGGCGTAAAGGGCGGTTGTGCGCGGTAATCCGGTTTCACCAAGCATGCCGCTTCCGCCGTTCATGAGCGTGCGGTTGGGGTTTAGTGCATCAGCCGGGGCATCAAAATACTCGTTCAAGTAGTGTGTGGTAAGTTGGATCGAGGTAACAAGCAGCTGGCCAATAAGGTACAAGCCGATATTGATCGGTCGGCCCAGGTAGAGCGCGATTGCAGCGCCAAGGCCGAAGAGCAAAAAACCGCCCAGTAGAAAATGCGGCCTTGTGAGGCGGATAAAGGCGAAAACCTTCCCCCGGCTACCCTTCAAGTAACTCTTCCCAGGAAATGACTGCTTGTTCTTCGGTTGGATCGGGCGCGTGGGTCATTACCCGCAGAAGGGTGCAGGTTCCGCTGACTGTTCGGCAGGCAAACGCCACTCCAAAAGGAACGAGTACAAGCGACGAAGCCGGAAGGGGATGTCTTTCACGTGCGCCTTCGGATGATGAGTTAGGCCGCCGGTCAAGCCAGAATCCCTCGACTTCCCCCTCCAGGATAAACCAGACTTCGTCGGCAACTTTCCGCAGGATGGGTTGAAATACGGTCTTTGCTTCCAGCTCGATCAGCTCCATCCGGCCGAAACGCCGCAGCAGGTGATCATCGAATTCGAGTAATTGAAGTAGTCTCCCACCCTCAATTTCTTGATCGGAGAGGGGCTTGATCAGCAAATCGGGGATTGTGGTTTCATACGCCATTTGTAGTAAACACCTTATCCAACGGGACGGTGAAGCATTGAGCCTGTAAGGACGGATCGAAGGTAACAAACCTACCCTGTCCTGAATACATTTTACCCGCGGCTGCTGGGGAAGTGCATATCCAGGCGGATAAGTGGATGGAGGTTTCTCCCGGCATTAACCGAGCATGTCTAGAGGGAGTGTGTGCCGGATATCCCGCAGATGGACTTGCGCGTGTTGGTATGTCCACTTGAGCAGCTGCTGGATGGTCATCTTCCCAAAATACGGATGACGGCCCTTGAGGGTGAACTGAGAGGGATCAAGGCTCACTAGCAGTGCCAGTGTACGCTTCCGTTCGGATTGAAAAACGGATAAGAGGGAAGAGGGTGATTCATTATCCAATTTACCAACCTGGGCTTCGTTGAAGCGGTCGAGATCGAAATCCTGCGTTGCACCCTCGCCCCCTGCGAGAATCTGCTCGATGAGCGTTCGTAGCGCACGCTCTGTGACGACGAAGTGGGCCAGGATCTGGCGCACCGACCAGCGCGCACCTTCGGTGTAGATTTCCGCCTCCCAGGATGAGGCAGGCAGCGCGGAAAAGGTGGCGAGGCAGCGATCACGCTCGCGTTCGAGACGATGAGCAAGATGAGATTTCGAGGCTGAGATTGAAGAACTAGATGAGCTGGTTTCCACCATCAACCACCAGACTTTCGCCTGTTATACCTTCGTTTTCTATTAAGAAGATTATCGCCCTGACGATCTCCGCAGGAGACCCAGTTCGACCGAGCGGCAGTTCGGCTCCGATTTGCTCCCAGCGTTTGCTGGACATCCCTTCCGGTTTGAGGACCGGCCCCGGCACGACGGCATTCACCCTGATCTGCGGGGCGTATGCCCGGGCAGCAACGCGTGTGAGCATCTCCAGGCCGGCTTTGCTGATGGAGTGGACCGGGAACTCGGCCCATGGTTGGAGTGCTGCGATATCGGAAATATTGATAATGACCCCGCCGCCGTTTTGCTGCATGATGCGTGCAGCCTGCTGGATGCAGAAGAATGGCGCCCGCAGGTTCAAATTGATCGTGCTGGCCCAGTCTTGCGCTTCGACCTGTCCGAACGCCACCCGCCGCATGATGGCGGCCGAATTGACCAGCACATCCAGGCGCTGGAAGCGATGCTTAATATGTGCGAAAAGCGGTTCTATCTGCTCCAAGTCCGTGAGATCTGCACGGTGAAGTTCAACCTCGACCCCTGCTTCAGTTAAATCGGAACCAGTCTCAATGGCAGCCTCTTCAGCCTGGTTATAGTGCAGCATGATCCGGTAGCCCTGCGCACCAAGCCCAGCAGCGATTGCACGACCAACCCGGTGGGCAGCACCGGTTACCAGTGCGACCCGGTTATCACCTATCATCGTCTGACAGCATCATCCTTTGAAGAATGCACCCAGGAAGAACCATAGATTGGCCGGTCTCTCGGCCAGGCGGCGCATAAAGTACGGGTACCACTGTGTTCCATAGGGCACATAGATCCGCACCGGGTAACCTTCTGCGGCGAGCGATTCCTGCAGGTCGCCCCGAATGCCGTGCAGCATCTGGAATTCAAGGGCATTTTTCGGCAGCCCGACTTGTTCGGCGTAGCGGCGGGCGTGCTCGATGCGCTTCTCATCATGCGTGGCGATTCCCGCAAGGGGGGGGTGCCGGCCATCAGCACTGGAAGATTCGCTGCCCTGCTGCAGAGCAGCATCGATCATGATTGAGGAGAGAAGGTCGAAGTTCGCGTCGACATCAGCCTTCTTTGGGAATGCGACGGAGGCCGGTTCGTTGTACGCACCCTTGCACAGCCTGATACGGGTTCCGGATGCTACAAGTTCGCGAACATCACCCTCGCTGCGATAAAGGTAAGCCTGTATGACAACGCCGATGTTGGTGAAGCCCTCCAGTCTAAGCTTACGCTGGAGTTCAAGGGTGTGATCGACGGTTGAAGAATCCTCCATGTCAATTCGCACCATGATGCTAAATTCGCGAGCGCGCGTTGCGATGCAGCGCATATTGCTGAGGGCTAGTTCAGGGTCAAGAGCGAGGCCAAGCTGACTCAATTTCAAGGAACAGTTGGAACGTACACCGGTTTGTTGGAGCTGCTGCAGGATTTCGATATACGCATCGGTCGCTTGGAGGGCTTCTTCAATATTGGTGACGTGCTCACCGAGGTGGTCGAGGGAGGTGAACAGCCCGCCCTCATTCAGGCGGTGGACTGCCTGCAGAGCCTGCTCGATGTTATCGCCGGCGATAAAGCGGCTGGCTATACGGCGGGCGAGGCCCCAGCCAGTGACGAGAGCACGAGCCCAGGAAGCGTTGGAAAGGTAAAGAAAGATCGCTCGTAACACGGCTTCACTCCTTGTGAAATGAGTGAGTTCGGCTGTTCGTACAACGCCTGACGGATCGAGAATGAAATAGCTCGATCCGACACCTGCAAGAGGGTGTGCTGCGACTTTCCCT
>Ga0315536_1000785_pt1 | contig 15949 bp, 15 predicted proteins | sample SalMarSW160230MG_FD_203093 | JGI IMG/M metagenome (GOLD analysis project Ga0315536, IMG submission 203093) | Salt marsh sediment microbial communities from the Plum Island Ecosystem LTER, Massachusetts, United States - Salt Marsh Sediment SW1602-30 ... | reverse complement strand
CCCTTTGGCATAATCAAAAACAAATTCACCAATTTTTTATCCTTTCGTCCACTATAAATTGGATCGTTAACTCTTATGGTTACTATTGCTCGATAAGCTTTTATGCAAACTGCATACCATATAGAAACAGTATTATATAAGATATTGTATTTATATTAGTTATAAATTTGATGTTTATCGTAAGTTTTAAGTTTAAGGAAAAACTTTCCTACCGTCTCATTGAACCTTTTTTCCTTAAAAAATGGGGAGCGTTTATAAAGGGGACGTGAAACCTTTCTTGACTTTTATTTTTTAATAAATTAAATTAGCAAAGAATATTTAGGAAATCCCCGGTTTTATCTTCTGCCAGAATTCCTATATCGGAAATAAAAGAATTATAAAATGGAAACAACTTTTTTGAATAAACATAACCGATTTAATAATTTTTTCGCTTCACTCTTTCCACTGTTTTGTGGCCTATTTATATTCATCCTGTATGAATTAACAAATGCAAAAGGTATTTACTGGGGAGATTCCGGTGAATTTATCACTGTTTCGAACTCGCTCGGCATTGGACATGCATATGGACATCCCCTTTTTTGGCTTGTTGGACGAATCGCAATTTTATTGAATCCTTCAAATCCTGCTTCGGCGATGAATCATCTGACCGCAGTCTTCTCCTCACTCACATGCATTATTGTGGCAATGATCTCGAGTCAATTTATTACGGTGCATATATCGAAATTATCACGGCTAATAATCATTTTCATCGTCACTGTAATTTATGGAACCGCCTCCACTGTCTGGACATATGCAACATTTACTGAGGTCTATAATTTCCAGGCTTTTTTTATCGCTCTTTCTATCTATTTCTTCAATGCGTATTTGGATCGAGGAGAAAAAATATCTCACCTATATGCTTCAGCATATTTTTTTGGAATTGCACTCACACTGGGATATTACATTGTTGTTATATTAATTTTTCCAATACTAACTTTAAAAAGATTACTCTCCCGTCCTTCTTTTATTAAACGAGATTTTTTCCTTTGTCTGCTTTTTGTTTTTTTAGGTCTTTCAATTTTTGCTTACTTACCGATACGATCCGCGCTTTCACCCATATTGGCCAGATATGATATTCATTCGTTTAAAACGTTTTTTAACTATCTGACAAGAGCAAAATATAAATCTCAGGATTCGGCAGGCAGTTACGCAATTGGCATTTCGATCGTCCAGACATTCAAGATCATAATTTTAAATCTTGGGATACCAGGTATTCTTCTTTCAATAATTGCCGGCTGGAAATTATTGAAATCAAAAAACAAATCTTCAATTTACCAGCTATTATTGGCAGCTTTGTTGTGCACAATCCTATTCGGTATTTTAATTCCAATGAATCTCAATTTCAAACAAATGGTGAATATGGATGCCTATTTTGTCCCGTGCCTCATCCTTTTTATTGCTCCACTTACTGCCGGAACAGGTCAACTAATTTTACTATTAAAAAATTGGATGAGACCTTTCATTCTGATTCCTGTATTCCTTCTTATCATCCTGCATATTCCTCATATGGATATTTCAAAAAAGAACACATCAGAAGTATTCTCCTCATATCTTTTATCCAATATCCCGGATCATTATCTAATTTATCCTGTTTCAGATGAAATCGCTTATCATTTATTTTATCTGATTTTTACCGGAAACAACGACAAAGATTTTTCAATACTTGGATTCAAAAATAATGTTGATGATTTCAATAAAATCAATTTTTCCAAAAATGATCATATACTGATTGAAATACAGGTACCCTATCTCAATACATTGTTATCTAAACTGAATTATCAAATTGCCGGTCCCTTCCTTACTTCTCCAAAAGACTCCTCTATATCACGACGTTTGGATGATGAATTCTGTCGACAATTTTCCCCTGAAAAACTTGTTTTGAATAATTTAAGCCGGATTGATCGACTTAGCCTGGCAAGACTATGGTCAAAAAGAGGAATCGCCTGCCTTTATCGGTATCGACAGTTTGTCATGGATAAAAATCCATTGAAGACCCATTATTATCAAGAGTCGCTTAAATCGTTCCAATACGCTTTTCAATTGGATGACTTTACTTTCGAGGGAGCTTTGCATGCGAGTAACACGGCTTACGTCCTTGCCACAGGAGGATTTTACAAGCAAGCCTCCCAGCTGGCCAAACAGGCATTAACATTAAATGCAAATGCAATTGAGGCACATCGTATCCTATATACACTTGCATATAAACAGAAATCGTACACGAAAGCGCTTCAACATCTGCATCAATTATCCAAATATGATCCCAGAAAAGGCGATATTTTTATTGACATGTCATGCCTTTATACCATTTTAAATCAAAAAGAAAAAGCCAGGCAGTGTTATCTGAAAGGAATCCGGCTGGGTGGAAAACCAAGACAAAAATTGCAGCCCAGACAATTTTTTTAAAACTTGACATTGAATGAGTCCGATATTTATATCAATAACTATTCCGAATAATCAGGGTGATTTTTTTACTCACTCCAAAACAGTTGAATATAATTCGGGCATCACCTTTTAGCACCACTCAGTTTAAAAACGAACCTCAACTTGTCGGGATGAAGATCAACCTTTAAAAATTCATTTTAAGATCGTCAAAAACAATACGCCTATCACTTTTAAAAAGCGCTTTATCTCACTTGACAAAGTGCGAAAAATATCGTAAACTAAATCTTTAAAATAAATTACAATTCGGAACCAAATCAGGTTAGTATTGTTGAATCTTAAGATTTACAAAATAAAAGGACATACATGAAATATAAATCTATTTTCAATTTTATTGTAATTCTCGGATTGTTGATTGCGTTTGTTGAATGTGGTAAAAACAGTAAAAATCCGGTCGGATCAAAGTATATCGAACCACGCGGGGCTGAAAAAGATACCGTATTCTACGCCTCCCCCCTCGATACATTTTATCATAATGATACTGAATGCGGTATCTCTTCTTATCTGTATCTGGGTGAAACCGAATACGTTAAAGCAAAAACGCTGATATGGTTTTCAAATCTGCCTGACAGTGGTACTTTGGACAGCGCCGTTGTGACATTGACACCAGATGAAATCATCGGACCATCGACCGGAGTGTTTACAGCATCGGTTCATCTAATTCAAAATGACTGGGATGAATACGAAACTACCTGGGAAACTTTCAAACAAGATCAGGTCGGAGAAGAAATTACAACCTTTGAACTCAATGCAGCCGAAATCGCCGCCAATCTGGATTCCTTAAAAATCACTTTTCGGATTCCAATTCTCACTGTCCAGTCCTGGATAGATACTGCTACTGCAGATAATAATTACGGAATACTTATCTCTTATGATTTATCTGATTTTGTTGTTGGATTTGACAGCCGGGCGCTGTCGGGTGGTCCCAAACTGGATATTTACGCCACACAGGACACTACCCAGTTCCACGAGACAATCTCTCCAATACAAGATGCATTTATTGCTACTTCCAAGCAAACCGAGCGTTCCGACCGCATTTTTGTTACAAATGGTTCCGCTCTCCGGTCTTTTTTAAACTTTGACGTAACATCTATTCAGGAAGACGCTACGATAAACAGAGCACTGATTGTTTTGCATGTGGATACACTTCTATCGGTCCCGGACAACAGCACATCCTTTTATATCTATACCTACCCGATCAAAAACAGTGTAATATGGCCCATTTCATCCGTCGAGCTGGATTCAACAATATCTGCACTTGGAACAGTGAGCGGTGATTCTGCTACCTTCAATATCACCTCGATTATGCAGAATTGGACATCCGGAAAATCGGAAAATTATGGCCTTATATTAAAAGGCAGCAACGAAGTGTACAATCTTCATCAGAGGGGATTTTTCAGCACGGAATCCGATTCCCTTTTACAGCCTCATCTGGAAGTTTACTATACATTGCCGCCATCAAGCCGGCTTTAAACACAAAGCACGTGATTATTTGGAGAAATCAGCATGAGACGTACCCTTCAATTTTATTTTGTTTTATTAATTTTTTTTCTATTCTCTTCTCAAATCATGGGAGGAAGCGTACTTTCATCATATGGTGTGGGTATTCCTTTTGCGTTTCCAAACGCCAGGTCAATGAGTATGGGAGGTGTGGCAATTGCTGTTCCCTCTCAATACGCAGTATCCCGGTTAAATCCTGCCGGGCTGCAGCAAATTCATAAAACCACATTGAGCCTCCAGTATTTTTATGAACAGAATAAATACAAAGATGAATCGGGAAAAGCAACCTCACAATATGCCAACTTTGATGGATTCACATTCGTATTGCCCGTCGGAAAAGGATTGGGATTCTCGGCTTCAATGAGTCCATATACCCGTGTCGATTATTATCTCAGTTTTCAACAGGAACAATCCGAAGAATTATTTATAAAATCCGTGCAGGGAAATGGAGGACTGAACACCTTTTCATTTTCAATGTTTTTTGGGATTACTCCGAAAATAGCGCTTGGTCTTTCCGGTGATTATATCTTCGGAAAAATAAATGAAGATTGGAAAGTCACCTATGAGAATACAGACTTTGTCTCGACAAGCGATTTGCTTTCAACTAAAAATAATGGATATGGCTTCACTGCGGGGATTTTGATTCATCCAATATCCGCATTGCAAGTGGGCGCAATATATCGGCCCAAAACCGACTTGGACAGTAAAACCGATACCTATTATAATTATACAACGAATGCACTTGTACATCGCGGTTCAATCAAATTGCCTTCTTCCTGGGGAGTGGGAATTTCATATGGAATTGGTCAAATCGGATTGATCGGTTTGGATTTTAATAAACAGAGTTGGTCACAACTGGAAATCAATGGTCAAACGGTTCAGCAGATCCGGGATACATATCGTGTTGCACTGGGTACAGAAGTTCACCCCTCGGAAGATGCGTTTGATCCATATTTAAAACGAATGAGTTACCGCTTTGGGATCTGCTATCAACCATTCTTCGTAAATGATTTTGATGATCAGTCGATAATGGAAAAATGGCTGACTTTTGGTGTCGGATTACCCCTGCTCTTGAATATCTCACAAATCGACATTGCACTGGGATTTGGCCAGCGTGGTTCCCTGAAGAAAAACGGCCTTTCTGAAAATTTATTCAGAATTACTCTTTCTGTTTCGGGCAGTGAGAAATGGTTCATTCGACGCTATTGATCGAAATTGAATTTTCGTTATTCGCTTACCGTCTGCACTGCCCGTTTTTATAAGGTGCAAACGAGTTGCTATTATAAAATTTTTCTTGATTTTGAATATCAGATTCTTTAAAATAAGACTTTATTAATCAAAAATTTCATTGTTTAGATTTCAAGGAGGAAAACAAGTGAATTTAAAACCAAGGATTTTTATTGTTTATGCATTATTGCTGTTTTCAATTTCAATTGCTATAATGTATCTCATTGGATGTGCCGGAACACAACCCCGGCAACTAACAATTGAGCAGCAAAAGGCAATTGATGATTCTTTACGGCAGGCGCATGAGCATCAAATCAATTTGAATTTGAGTCTGGGATACGAACGTTACAAGCAGCAAAACTGGGAAAAAGCCAAAAATTTCTTCCTTAAAGCATCCGAAATAGATACTTCCGGAATCAAAGCCAAATATCTCTATCAGTGGCTGGGAACCTGTTATGCGATGCTCAACCAACCCGACAGTGCCGAATGGGCTTACAGCCGGGGTTTGGATTTTTCTCCCGATCACGCCTATTATTATACAGCTCTGATTCACCTGTATAAAATTCAGGGTCGACTTGATGAAGGACTCTCACTTTCTAAAACACTGATCGAATTACAGCCCGATTCAGCTTCCAGTTATAAAATACGGGGTGAGCTTTACAGACTGAACCAGGACATTGAAAGCGCCGTTGATTCGTACAACAAAGCTTCCGAATTGAACCCGAAAGATCAGGAAACTCAGCAAATATTGAGTGACCTTTATAAGCAACGGGGGGACATCACCGAATTGATCGCTACGCTGGAAAAAGTTGTCGAACAGATATCAGACAATACAAACAAGCGAATCGAACTGGCAAAAGCATACACACAGATCGGTGAATATACAAAAGCTGTCGAACAACTGCAATTTGTCATCTCAAAAGAACCTGAAAATATTCCTGCTCTTGAACTTATTGGTGATGCCTATCAGAATCTAAAACAATACAGCAATGCTATTTCAACCTACAAAAAGATTTTAGGGATCCAGATAAACGATAAAAAAAATCTATGCAATCTGGCCATGAGCTATTCTGGTGCCGAACAGTATACAACCGCACTAACTCAGGTTCAAAAAGCACTGTCTATCGATCCCGGTTACGGTCTTGCCTATTTAACCAAGGGTATGATATACGAAAATGCTGCGGATAAATGCGTTGCAAAGAGAGACGGCAAAATTTCTTTTGACGACAAACTCGTTTATAAAATGGCTTACGACGAATATCAAAAAGCTAAAAAAGATATGCAATGGAAATTTGATGCCAACAAACGGATCGAATATGTGGAATTAAGCATACCTAAAAGAGAAGATTATTTCATGCATAAAAACCAGACCAAACCACGTGGTGAATGTTATAACTGGATTCAGTAGTGAGGAAAATAAAAAATGAGCGTTGCAATCGGCTCTGATCATGCAGGTTATCAATTAAAAGAACGAATAAAAAAATATCTCGATCAATCTCATATCGAATATAAGGATTTCGGCACCTATTCAACAGAATCGGTAGATTACCCGGATATTGCGATTCAGGTTGCAAAAAACGTTTCAGAAGGAAAATCGGAACGGGGCATCCTGATCTGCTATACGGGAATAGGTATGTCGCTGGTTGCAAACAAAGTTCCACATATTCGTGCAGCTCTTTGTATTTCGCCGGAGATCGCCAAACTCGCAAGAGTTCATAACGATGCCAACATTCTCGCGTTGGGAAGTCTCGAAACCGATCAACAACACATTGATGAAATTGTAAAAAACTTTCTCGAAACTCCATTCGAAAAAGGCGGACGACACGAGAGAAGGGTCAAAAAGATACACGACTTGACCGGTGTTTAGTCTTATATTTTAAAATAGAATTCCAGAATTCCAGGCCAAATGGGACGTATATCCCATTTGGCACATTATATTAGTAACCCTTATAACATGAGGAATGGTTGTGGAGAATTTAAAAAAAATGGATCCGGAGATATATCAATCGATTCAATCCGAAATTGCTCGTCAAAACGACAAGATTGAGCTGATTGCCTCTGAAAATTTTGTGAGCATGGCGGTTCTTGAGGCCCTTGGAAGTGTTATGACCAATAAATACGCGGAAGGTTACCCTGAACATAGATATTACGGTGGTTGTGAATTTGTCGATCAGGCGGAAAACCTGGCAAGGGAAAGGGCAAAACAGCTTTTCAAATGTGACTATGCCAATGTTCAGCCGCATGCCGGTTCCCAGGCAAATATGGCCGCCTATATGACTTTTATTGAACCAGGAGATACAGTGCTCGGTATGGATCTGGCTCACGGCGGACATTTGACCCACGGCAGTCCGGTGAATTTTTCCGGCCAGCTGTATAATTTTGTCTCTTATGGAGTAAAACAGGAAACCGGCACAATCGATTACGATCAGGCGTATCGGATGGCACAACAGCACAAACCCAAACTCATTGTTACCGGAGCCAGTGCCTACCCTCGTTTTATCGATTTTGAAAAATTCAGAGAAATCGCCGATAAAACCGGGGCGTATCTCATGGCTGATATTGCTCATCCTGCGGGGCTTGTAGCTGTCGGACTTCATCCGGACCCGCTCCCCTACTGCGATATTGTAACAACCACGACGCATAAGACGCTTCGCGGCCCCCGGGGAGGAATGATTCTTGTGGGAAAAGACCGGGAAAACCCGATGGGAATTCAGGCGCCGAAAACCGGAAGGACAAAAATGCTGTCGGAAGTCATTGACAGCAAAGTCATGCCTGGCATGCAGGGCGGACCGCTGATGCATGTTATCGCTGCAAAAGCAGTCGGATTTCTCGAAAATTTGAATCCCTCATACAAATCCTATTGTGAGCAAATCATAAAAAATGCCAAAGTTTTGGCAGAAAGGCTTGCCTCGTACGGATATCATCTTGTGTCCGGCGGCACAGACAATCATTTAATACTTCTGGATCTCTCGTCCAGGGGAATTTCTGGTAAAGCTGCTGAAAAAGCACTTGAACTTGCAGGAATTACCGTCAATAAAAACATGGTGCCCTTCGACAAAAAAAGTCCTTTCATTACAAGCGGCATCAGAATCGGAACGCCTGCCATGACCACAAGAGGAATGAAGGAAAACGAAATGTCCCTGATTGCGGAATTGATCCATCGCACATTATCCGATATTGAAAATGAAGATGCGATCTCGAACATAAAAACCGAAGTGATTGAATTGTGTGAACATTTCCCGATTTACAAGGAACTTCGATAAACAATTGATTTTAAATATAGAGTGAACCGGACACCTCAATGAAACACTCACGTCCTTCGTGGGATGATTACTTTTTGGAAATTGCCAATCTCGTCTCGACACGCTCCACCTGTCTGAGACGAAAGGTAGGCGCGGTCATTGTCAAGGACAAACGCATTCTCGCAACAGGATACAACGGCGCTCCACAGGGGCTTGCTCATTGTTTGGATATTGGCTGTTTGCGGGAAAAGCTGAATATTCCGCACGGTGAGCGCCACGAGCTTTGCAGGGGAATCCATGCCGAACAAAACGCCATTATTCAAGCGGCCACATCCGGAACCAATATTGATAACAGTATTCTTTATTCCACACACTTCCCTTGTTCACTTTGCATTAAAATGATTATCAATTCTGGGATTCGTAAAATATTTTACCTCGAAGGCTACCCGGATGATCTGGCCAAAACACTGAGCGGGGAAGCCGGGCTGGAAATGATCCAGTCAAAATTGAATAAGGACGGATCCAATTGAGATGTCCTTTCTGCGGTCAAAGTGACGATAAAGTGATCGACACCCGATCCCGGAATAACAATAAAGTGATTCGCAGACGACGGCAGTGTTTAAACTGCAGCAAACGGTTTATTACTGTTGAACAAATAGAGAACAAATCAATTTCTGTCATCAAATCAGACGGACGAAGAGAACCTTATGATCGGGACAAAATAATGCGGGGCATTCAAATCGCCTGCATCAAACGCCCGGTTTCAATAGATCAAATCGAATCGCTTGTTGAAAAAATCGAATCGGACATCGAAGCTGATTTTGTTAAAGAGATCGAATGCAGAAAAATCGGAGAACTTGTATCCAAATATTTAAAGAAACTGGATGAAGTTGCATACGTCCGATTTGCTTCAGTCTATCGTAAATTTGAAGACAAAGAAGAATTTCTGAAAGAGCTCAAACAGCTGAAAAAGAAATGACAATGGATACCCGTTAAACGATTGGATTTTCAACGGAGAATAAATGGCAGTCAATAAAACTTTTAAAGGAGGAGCGCATCCTCCGGAAAACAAACATCATACAGAAGGAAAGGCCATTGACAATTTTCCTGTTCCCGAAAAAGTAATTATTCCCCTTCAACAACACATTGGAAGCCCGGCAGAAATTTTAGTTGAAAAAGGAGATACAGTCCAGACGGGACAGATAGTCGCAAAAGCGACCAAATTCGTATCCGTTCCTGTTCATGCGACTATTTCCGGCACCGTAACTGCAATTGACAAACATCCCCATCCGCTTGGAACAGACATGCTCTCTGTGATTATTGAAGGCAACGGCAATGACTCCTGGATGAACACGATCAAACAAAATCCCGATTATCTTGATCTTCCCGTCGATAAAATGAAAAACCGTATTCAAAAAGCAGGTATTGCAGGCATGGGCGGAGCCGCCTTTCCGACTCATGTCAAACTATCCCCCCCTCCGGAAAAACCCATTGAAATTTTAATTCTCAACGGCGTGGAATGCGAACCCTATTTGACTGCGGATCATCGTCTCATGTTGGAAAATCCGGATGAAATACTTAACGGACTGCGAATTTTAATGAAGATTTTAAATGCAAAACGAGCCATTATCGGAATCGAGAAAAACAAACTCGATGCAATTCGCCTGTTCCAGAAAAAGATCAAATCCAGAAAAAAAATATCGGTACTGCCTTTGAAAGTTAAATATCCTCAGGGAGCGGAAAAACAGCTCATTCGCGCTGCTACAGGACGGGAAATTCCTTCAGGCGGTCTACCCATGGATGTGGGGTGCCTTGTGCAGAATGTGGGTACCGCTTTTGCAATTTACGAGGCAGTTTCATCAAACAAACCATTAATCGAAAGAGTGATTACAGTAGCCGGACCTGGCGTTAAAGAGCCAAGGAATCTCAGGGTCCGTATTGGAACACCTTTTAAATCTCTTATCGAATACTGCGGCGGGTATAGTAATTCAGCTGTAAAGTTGATCAATGGCGGACCTATGATGGGAATTGCCCAATACAGCGATGACGTCCCTGTTATCAAAGGCACTTCCGGAATACTGGTTCTGGATTCAAAAACTGCCTTTCATCGCGATGAACACCCGTGTATCCGCTGCGCCCGGTGCATTGATACCTGTCCAATGCATCTGGTGCCCACTGAACTGGCATCGCTTGTCAAACATGAAAAATACGACCAGGCAGCCCGTATTGGATTATACGATTGCATTGAATGCGGGACCTGCGGATTTGTCTGCCCTGCGAATATTCAGCTTGTTCACTATATCAAATTGGGAAAAGCCATCTTACATGAAAAACAAAAAATATCTGAACAATCGGCATGAACGAAGGAGCAATCCGAATGACAGATAAATTTTACCTCTCTTCTTCACCCCATATTAAAGACCGGGACTCAATACCCAAAATTATGTATTCCGTAATTGCAGCGCTTGTCCCCGCAGGCATGGGTGCTGTTTATTTCTTTGGAATTCAGGCATTGTGGATTATTTTAATTGCTTCGGCGGCATCCATTTTGACCGAACTGCTTTGTCAGTTGATCATGAAACGGCCCGTGACTATTTCGGATGGAAGCGCCTGGCTCACGGGCATCCTCCTTGCGTACAACCTTCCTTCTGATATTCCGTTGTGGCTGCCAGCGATAGGCGCATTTTTTGGTGTTCTTGTGGGCAAACAGCTTTTCGGCGGCCTTGGATATAATCCGATGAATCCCGCTCTGATCGGCCGCGCTTTTCTTATGGCCTCCTGGCCGACATACATGACCGTGTTTCATGCCGTTCCTAAAAACGGCACGATCTCTGGAATTGATATCATCACTTCCGCCACACCACTGGCTGTTTTTCGTCATGCCCGCGAAATTATTTCTCACAGCACAGCTTATTCAACCGATCAAGTCATTCAGGCCCAGGATACAATTTCTCAGTTGTATAATGCCCAAGCAGACCTTTTTTTTGGAAGAATCGGCGGGTGCCTCGGCGAAACATCGGCCTTTCTTCTTCTGATCGGCGCTGTCTTTTTAATGTATAAAAGAATCATCGGATGGAAAATTCCTTTTTCTTATATAGCAACAGTCGCGCTGCTCACATGGTTTTTTGGAGGAACAGAAGGCCTGACCACAGGGAATTTTCTTTTTCATATTCTTTCAGGCGGTCTGATCTTGGGCGCCTTTTACATGGCTACTGATATGGTTACTTCGCCGGTAACATTTAAAGGCCGGTTTATTTTTGGTATCGGCTGTGGAATTATTACAGTAATTATCCGCCTCTGGGGAGGCTATCCCGAAGGCGTGAGTTATGCAATATTATTGATGAATTTGACAACTCCTCTTATCGATAAATATACAAGATCCAGAATCTTTGGAGGAAGATAAAATCATGAAAGACATCGCCCAATTTGCGGCAACATTGACGCTCGTGGCTTTAATTACAGCCGGATCTCTTGCCTGGGTGAATAAAATCACAAAACCTAAAATCGTCGAGCAGCAGAAAAATGAACTCACAGAAGCGCTTTCTTCAGTTCTGCCCGATTGTATCGATGGGTCTATTGTTCCCGTTAAGGAAAATGATCATATTTTATATTATCTCGGATATCGTGACAAAGAACAAACCCGACTCATCGGATATGCATTTCTTGCGGAAGGCAGGGGTTATTCTAGTACGATCAGAACACTTGTTGGAATGGACACATCCTGCACCATTTATGCAATAAAAATTCTGTCACAACAGGAAACTCCCGGATTGGGAAGTATTTGCGAGGAAGTTCGGTCTGGTGAAACCAAACCGTGGTGGCAAGCACAATTTACAGGAAAAACTGCAAAAGGAATCGCAGTAGATAAAGACAAGGGGGAGATTGTATCTATTACAGGAGCGACGATCACATCCCGGGCAATTACCAATTCCATTGCTGAGTCCGTGAACCGTTTATTTGAACAGCCCGGTTCAAACGACATAGACAAATAGAAACGAATGAGGAAAAAATGTCCGCCGGAAAAGAATTCATCAAAGGTGTATACAAGGAAAATCCAGTATTTCGTCTAATGCTGGGACTTTGTCCTACGCTGGCAACTTCATCTTCAGTAAACAATGCCGTCGGTATGGGAGCTTCCGTTATTTTTGTTCTGGTTTGCTCAAACTTCATCATCTCTTTGATCAACCGATGGGTTCACCCAAAAATCAGAATTCCAATTTTTATCATGATTATTGCCACATTTGTGACAATTGTGGATCTTGTGATGGCGGGATTTTTTCCTGCGCTGCACAAATCTCTAGGACTTTTCATTCCTCTGATCGTTGTGAATTGCATTATACTGGGACGCGCCGAAGCTTTCGCCAGCAAGCATGGGTCAATATACTCAATACTGGATGGACTCGGCATGGGTTTCGGTTTCATGCTTGCTATCGTTATCATCGCCACATTTCGGGAAATATTGGGGAACGGAACCTGGCTTGGTCTTTCTGTTTTAGGTAAAAACTATCAACCCGCTCTTTTAATGATTCTGCCTCCGGGTGCCTTTTTGATGATTGGAATTCTGATCGGTTTTTTCAACTGGTTCGAACATCGTCGAACTATTTCACGGTCATCTCAAACATAAGGAACCAGCATGGAAATACAATCTCTTTTAATCATTACAATCAGCGCTATTTTTATATCGAATTTTGTTCTGAGCCGCTTTCTTGGGCTATGTCCGTATATCGGGGTTTCCAATCAACTGGATTCTGCAATCGGCATGGGCATGGCTGTCATTTTTGTTATGAGTCTTGCATCCGTAGTGACTTGGACAATTTACAATTTTTTCCTCATCCCCTCGGATTCCAATCTGCTTTTTCGAATCTTCATGCATAGCCAGGGATCTCCTCCTGATTTGAGCTATCTCCGTACAATTACTTTTATCCTTGTCATTGCAGCACTTGTACAATTCGTGGAAATGGTCATTCAAAAAGTAAGCCCGGGACTTTATCGTTCTCTCGGTATCTATCTGCCCTTGATAACGACCAATTGTGCAGTACTCGGTGTTTCGATTTTAAATATTGATTCGGAATATAATTTCATGCAGAGCCTTATCAATGGTTTTGCTTCGGGAATAGGATTCACGCTTGCTCTCGTTCTCATGGCGGGTCTTCGGGAAAGACTGGACTTTGCAAACATTCCCAGAGCAATGAAAGGCGCACCCATCGCTTTTATCATGGCAGGATGTATGTCCCTTGCTTTTATGGGCTTTTCCGGTTTAAAAATCGGTTGACCTCATTTTATTCTTTTAGATAAATGCCTGGTAATTCGAAATCAAAATCCAAGAAAACGACCCGAAGCGAAATGCCGTTTCTTGACCATCTCGAGGAACTCCGTTGGCGTATTCTTAAAAGTCTTGGTTCTGTTTTTCTTTTTACGATTATTGCGTTTCCATTTACAGGTTTTTTGCTCGACTTCCTCACTCTCCCAAACAGTCATTTAAGTGAACCCGCCAAATTGATATTTCTGAAACCTACCGGCATGCTCATGGTTCGACTGGAAATCGCTATTGCTTCGGGTATTCTTGTCTCATTGCCGGTACTTCTTTACCAACTCTGGATGTTTATTTCTCCTGGCTTATTGTACAAAGAGAAACGATTTATTCTTCCTGCGATTTTCGCAACAACTTTTTGTTTTTTGCTTGGGGCCGCATTTGCTTATGGCATTCTAATACCAATGGTCTTACCTTTTCTTTTTAACATGGGAACAAAATCTATTAATGCCAATATCAACATCACTGAATACATGAGTTTTGTTCTCCGGTTGATTCTAGTGGCAGGATTAATTTTCGAATTGCCGATCCTCTCTTTTTTCCTTACAAGAATTGGTCTTCTTACACCTGCATTTTTAAAAAAAGTCCGCCCGTACAGTATCGTAATTATCTTTATATTTTCGGCCATCGTAACCCCCCCGGATCCAATGAGCCAAATACTTATGGCTCTTCCGTTACTCATTCTTTACGAAATCAGTATATGGATCTCTTATATTGGATATCGGGCTAAAGAAGAAAAAAATCAGGAAACCAAATAAAAAAAGGCCGTTGCATAAACAACGGCCTTTTCCATTTTTGTAAGATAAAATACTGTTATAAGCGACCCAGATAACGCATGGCCTTGGGCGCATATTCACTGTCAGGATACCGGCTCATCAATTCCTGAAATTGCTCTCTCGCCCGATCCGTATTTCCCAATTTCATCTGGCACAATCCATTCATAATCAATGCGTCGTCAAATTTGTAGGAGGATTTGTACCTCATCACGGCGTTGAAGTATTCGATAGCCTGCCTGTAATTGCCCATCGCATTGTAACTCTCTCCGATCCAGTATTGACAATTACTTGCCAGACGGTTATCCGGATTTGTACTTAAAAGCTGTTCGAATAGTTGGACCGCATCCTTATATTTATGCGCGTAAAATGTTTGTAAAGCAACTTCATAATTTTGTTTAAATACTTCTTCATTCTCAACGCCAAAGGAACCTTTTTTATATCCTGTATATTCACCTGCAACAGTGCTTGATAAATCAGCAATTGCTTTTTCAGTTGCAGCAACACGTTCCTCAAGTGATTCCATTTCATTCAGTTTCGAGTTCATATTGCTTTTCACATTGTCAATTTTTTGCATCATCTGGCCTTTTTCTGTATCCGGATAAGTCGTTTCGTTAGTTGCACTTTCAGAAGCTTCCGGTTCGAAAAGAAGCGCGAGAGCATCTTCGTCCTCATCACCGCTGCTTGTATTCTTTTCATTAAAGAGTTCATCCAATGAAGCGATTTCCCCATTGTCTAATGGATATTCCATTTCTTCTCTTTTTATGGGTCGATCTCCCCTGGGGATCGCATAACTCAGACCGGCTTTCCCGACATAATAAACAGGTTTCTCATCAGCATCAGACGAGAGAATATAACGATAATCTGCTGTGAGATGGAATGTCCACGCTTCATTGATCGGATATTCAATACCACCGCCGACAAAAACACCACCATCAAAATACGGATCTGTGGACCCCAACCCCTTTATTTCAGTTGAATGCCTGAATACGCACAATCCGCCATAGAGAAAAGGTAAAATCGTGCTTCCTTCGCTCAGTTTATAGGCTGCTTTGACTTCCAAATCCGGAAGAAGTGTCGTTTTAAAGTTCTCCCACGTGAGTATTTTATCATAAATAGTACTGATACCCAAACCAGCGGTTACAAAAATCTTGGGTGACGCATTGTATTTTACAAAGAATTCAATTCCCGGGCCTATTCCACTGCTGCCAATTTGTGACGCATCCTGGCGTGTGCCAACCAGTCCCCCACCCACTGCATCCGGTCTTCCTAAATTCATGGATGCCTTGACTGCACTGCCGCTCATAAAAATGAGAAGCACAATAAAGCAATAAAAACGTTTCATAATTCTATCCTCCCTAAGACGATTCTATTTTTAAGGCGCAAATATAATTTAAATGAACAGCTGCAAATATATT